>Ga0209042_1000219_pt1 | contig 70912 bp, 74 predicted proteins | sample SaaInlV_200m_DNA_6_FD_184649 | JGI IMG/M metagenome (GOLD analysis project Ga0209042, IMG submission 184649) | Marine microbial communities from expanding oxygen minimum zones in the Saanich Inlet - SI037_S2LV_200m_DNA (SPAdes) (version 2) | ecosystem: Environmental > Aquatic > Marine >... | reverse complement strand
TTTTGTTGACAAGGCTCTGTGGCGTGGGTACATAGGGAGCGACGCTGGCCGAACTGTCTCCAAAGCCCAGCTCATAGTCCCATCCGCTGAACCGCTCCGCGAAATCATCGGGCTCCTTATAGCTGTCGTCTCCGTCGCTCATCCTGTAAATCAACTCTTTGGTTCTATTTACACCTCCCGACTGGAATCGTTAACAATGGGGCGAGGAATAATGGGCGTTGTTGAGGGTAGCAACCCAAGGAGCATTGAGGATGATGAGGGGATCAAGTGGAGAAAGGCTTTCCTCCGCATGATTGGCTACAAGGCCTAGCCAAGAAGTTTTTTTAGGTGGTCGTGGAGTTCGTCAAAGGGGATTTCCCCGTCCGTATCAACAACCAGGCCCATCTTCTCGTATCTTTCAAGCAGCTGATGTGTAGTCTCTTTGTAAACCAATAATCTGTACCTGATAACTGTCTCCTTGTCGTCTTTGCGTAGGATCAGCTTGGCCCCACACTTGTCACATACACCCTCCTTCTTTGGGGGCTTTGAGACCAGATGATAAATCTCGTTGCAGTCTGGGCAGCTCCTTCTCTTGGAGAGCCTCTCGATGATCACCTTGTCGCTGAGAACTACTGAAAGTACGTGGGTGAGCTCGACGTCCTTTTTCTTGAGTATCTCATCTAGGGCGTCGGCCTGGTTTACACTTCTCGGGAAGCCATCCAGTATGAATCCCTTTGCGAGATCCGGCTTGCCCATTCTATCCTTTACGATACCGTTGACGATACTGTCAGGAACCAGATCACCCCTATCCATGTACACCTTTGCCTCCAACCCGTACTCAGTTTTCTCTCTCACGGCCCCTCGAAGCATGTCTCCCGTGGTAATGACCGGTATGCCGTATAGCTCCGAGATGATGTGGGCGCGTGTCCCCTTCCCTGACCCCGGTGGGCCCATCATAACAATCCTCATAAGAAACACTAAGACCGCCTCATCACATGTGCAGTTGTTTAAATTATTTACGCCAAAGTAGTGTATATTGTATAAATTATAATGAACAGGTGTTCACCTTTGAGGCCAAATTGGAGGGATCAAAACCCCAGTAAGCAAACTCCAAATTGAAGTTTTCTATTATTTTATTCCGTCTTTCATGCCGACGGCGAGAGGTTTTAAAACTAAGATATGTAACAACAGTCTAATGGCTCATCGACGCGTCATATTGGTTGTAAGGGACGGGTGGGGTTACTCCGAGGCAAATGAGGGCAACGCCGCATATCTGGCGGACACTCCTAATGATGATTTGTACATGAGGGAGTACCCTTGGACCATCCTGAAATGTACTGGAAACGCCGTTGGAGTCCCTGAGGGAACACAGGGAGGCAGCGAGCCTGGTCATCTTATAATGGGAGCCGGGCGCGTCATCTGGCAACCCTTAGAGGTAATCCGCAGAGCCATCGAGAATTCTAGCTTTTACGAGAAAAAAGAGTTCAAGGACACTATCGATTACCTGAAAGAAACGGGCGGAAGTTTACACCTTGGCGGCTTATTCAGCGACCAGGGCATCCATGGGACAACTGACCACCTTTACGCGCTGCTTGAGCTAGCGAGAAGAAACGGACTTGATGAGGTCTTTATCCACTGCTTCATAGACGGCAGGGATGTTCCAGAGAGGAGTGTAAATGGATTCCTAACTGAGCTAAATGAGGTCATCAAGGCGAAAGGCGTCGGAAAAATCGCCTCTATTATAGGCCGATACTACGCCATGGACCGGGATACCAACTGGGGAAGAACCAAGGTTGCATATGAGTTGCTTACCCAGGGAAAGGGGCGACCTGAAACTGACCCTTTCGATGCTCTCGACTATCAGTACGGCAAGAACCCGAGCCTCACTGATTACTACGTTGAACCAATTACTTTAACAGAAAACGGGGAGCCAATCGCGACTATTCAGGACGGAGACGCATTCATCCTGTGGAATTATAGGAGCGACAGATCGAGGCAGATCACATACGCCTTGACTCAGCCCGATTTTACTGGTTTCGAGAGGAAACTCCTTGACATTCGTTACGTCTGCATGAGCGTGTACGACAGGAACCTTGACCTCCCAGTAGTGTTCCCCCAGACCCACGTAACTGACAACCTTGGGGTCACATTGAGCAAGCATGGATTGAGACAGCTTCGGATCTCCGAGACTGAAAAGTACGCCCAGGTCACATTTTTCTTCAACAGTCAGATCGAGGAACCATACCCCGGGGAGGAGAGGATTATGGTTCCCAGCCCGAAAGTGTCAAGCTATGCCGAGATGCCCGAGATGAGTGCCCAAGCCGTCACTGACGCGCTAGTCCCAGAGATCGAGGGAGAGAAATACGATTTCATTCTGGTCAACTATGCCAATGGTGACCTAGTTGGGCACAGCGCCAACCTAGAGGCCGGAATCGAGGCCGCTACAGTTATAGACCGCTGTCTGGGAAGGGTCGTTGATTCAGGGCTGAAACATGGGTATGTTGTCCTCGTCACTGGTGACCATGGAAATATCGAGGACATGTTCTATCCTGATGGTTCCGTGAACCCATCACATGGTATGAATCCTGTTCCCTTCATTTTGATATCAGACAAATCAGACCTTAGATCGGTTATACTTAGGAAAAACGAAGGATTGAGCAGTGTTTCACCCACCATTTTAGAGCTTTTTAGGATTGAAAAGCCGAAAGTTATGAGTGCTAGAAGCTTAATTTCTTAATTCGAAGATGTTATACGCTACCCAACCCCATTTTCCGAATATTATCTAGCATTATCCGGACTAGATGGTAGTATTAAAGAGGAACACAACGTGAAGAAAACTGGATTTGACACACAGAAATATCTCGACGCCCAGGTGGGGCGCATCATGGAGAGAGTCTCCCTCTTCGACAAGCTCTACCTAGAGTTCGGCGGCAAGCTACGCTTTGACAACCACGCCTCCAGGGTTCTCCCGGGGTTCCAGGTTGACACAAAGATCAAAATGCTCAAGGCTTTGGGTGACGACCTTGAGATAATCCACTGCATCAGCGCAAAGGACATCGAGCGCAGGAAGATCAGAAGAGATTTTGGTCTGACATATGAGGACCAGATCCTCAGGGACATCAGCGACCTCGGAGAGGTGGGCATTGACGTATCCGCTGTGGTCATCAACAGGTTCAGCGGGGAGCTTTCCGCCCTCAAGTTCAAGCAGCGTCTCGAGAACCGGGGCATCAGAGTCTTCATGGGCTATGAGATCCCCAATTACCTTGAGGACATCAACCTTGTCGTGAGCGACAAGGGATACGGTAAATCTGATTGGGTTCCAACAGAGAAGAAGATCGTCGTTGTAACCGCGCCTGGACCGAACAGCGGCAAGATGAGCTTTGCCATGAGCCAGGTCTACCATGACAGAAAGCGTGGGATTATGAGTGGCTTCGCAAAATTCGAGACTTTCCCCATTTGGGATCTTCCCGTTGAGCACCCAGTGAACGTAGCGTATGAGGCTGCGACAGCGGATCTTGGTGACTTCAACTGCGTTGACCCGTGGCATCAGAAGGCATACCAGGAAGATTCTACCAACTATAACCGAGATGTCGAGAACTTTGCCATCATGGAGCGTATCATCGAGAAGCTGGTTCCTAAGGGCGATCCTATGGCAAAAATCAAGTCTCCCACCGATATGGGAGTCAACATGGCTAACCAAGGCATTACCGACGATGAAGCCATCCAAGATGCCAGTAGGCAGGAGATCCTCCGACGCTACTACCAGTACAAGCGGGAGTTCGTTGAAGGCAGCACTACTTACGACACAATGGAGCGCATGGAAAAGATCATGGAAAGAGTGGGCGTCAAGCTCGAGGACAGGAAAGTGGCCACCGCCGCCAACAATGCAATGGAATTATCCAAGAAAACCAAGAGCAAAGGGAGCAACGGCTGGTACTCAGGAGCAGCCATCGAGATCTGGGTAGATGAAAAGCCAGTTATCGTAACCGGAAAACGTAGCCCTATTCTTCACAGTGAATCAGCCGCTCTGTTAAACGCGGTAAAGATACTTGCAGGTGTCCCGGACGAGATTGATGTGCTATCCCCTATCATCATCGAAAGCATCACGAAGCTCAAGACAAGTATGGGGTCGATTGATGTCTCCCTTGATGTCAGGGAAGTGCTTGATGCCCTTGCCGTAAGCGGTGTGTTCAACCCCAACGCGACGGAGTGTCTAGACGAGCTTCCCGAGCTAAAGAATTGCGAGTGGCACAGCACCCACATCATGGAACCAGGATGCGAGAAGCCGTTAAAGGAGCTTGGCCTCAACATAACCACTGATGCGATTATCCCGCGCATCAACACCTCCTAACCTAACTATTATTCCTAATTCCTTTTCGCACGCTCTTCAAGAGCAGACCCTTAGCCCCGAGTTCACCCTATTTCGGATTCGTGAAATCCGCCTATGGCGAGAAGATGGGCGAGCCAAAACCCGAATTCTAGATGCATCGATGAGATAACAAAGTTGGGCGTCGAGTTTGGATTATACGAGCCTGGTTAAGCCTCATAGACGATCTTACCGTCCACAATCGTTGTAATCACCTGGACGTTGAGCAGGTCTTCCGGATCGATTGTCAGGATATCCCTATCAAGTACTATGATATCAGCCAGCTTTCCGGACTCGATACTTCCAAGCTTGTCCTCCTCCTTGCTCATGTAGGCACCGTTCCACGTGTAGACCCTGATTGAATCCATGACGTCAATGGCCTCCTCGGGTCCCACGACCTGCCCACTGCTGGACTTTCTTGTCACGGCCGCGTACATCTGGACGAAGGGGCTATAGTATGTGACGGGGCAGTCACTGTTGCCCCCCGCTATAATGCCCATCTCCTTCATGGTCTTGTGGGGGTGCAGCCACCTGCTTCGCTCCTCACCAAAGTTCTCGGCGTACTGGTCACCGAGTCCGTACATGTATCCGATGCTGCTGCTGGGGATAACACTCAGTTCCTTGATCCTCTTGAGCTGTTTTGGTGTGCAGCAGCTGTTATGTTCGAGCCTGTGTCTCATATCAGGAATCGGGTTCCGTTTCTGGGCCTTCTCAATGGCATCAAGAGCCACATCGACACCCCTGTCCCCTATGCTGTGGATGCTCACTCTGAGCCCGGCATCATGTGACTGGAGCACTAGCCTCTCAATCTCTGTCCCGTCGGTCATCATTATACCGAGGCCCATGGTACCCCTGTGCTGGGGCGTGTATACTCCTGCGGTTCCTCCTGCCCCCGAGCCGTCTCCCATTATCTTAGTGGACATGATCTGGAGCCAGTCGTCCCCGAACCCAGACTCAATCCCCGCTATCTCCAGGGAATCAACCACATCTCCGGGCTGGTCGCTGTTGACGCTCACCATGAGCCTCATCCTAACCTGTCTGACTCCAAGACCCAATAGTTGTTTGTACGCTCTGATCCCCGTTTTTCTACTACTGGCGTTGTGGGTGGACGTGATGCCCCACTTGCTGAACTGGTCCACGACCTTCCTGTAGGACTCCCTGACCTCCACCACGGTGTACGGCGGGATGTGTTTCCTGACCTCGCCCATCGCCATCTCGTATATGAGGCCGGTGGGCTCGCCGTTGTCGTCCCTGTCGTACTCGCCGCCTGGTGGGTCCTGTGAGTCCTTCGAGATGCCCGCTATCTCAAGGGCCAAACTATTGACGATACACTGGTGCCCTGTGTCTGATGTTAATATAACCGGGTTATCTGGGGCTACGACATCAATCTCCCACCTGGTCATCTGCCTCCTTTCCTCCAGCTTTGAGTCGTTGTAAGCCGTCCCTTGGACCCATACGCCGGGGTCTACCTCATTGACCTTTGCAGCTACCAAGTCCTGCAAGTCCTTGATGTTCCTCACGGGTGGCGCTCTGCAGTTCACCTTGAGGTATCCCTCCGCGATACCGGTTGGGTGGGTGTGGCTGTCAATGATTCCAGGCATCGCTGTCTTTCCCCCTAGGTCAATGACTTCCGTCTCGGGACCAGCGTACTTTTTCACATCATAGTTTGACCCCACTGCCACGATCCTGTTTCCAAGGACCGCGACAGCCTCGACGATTGAGTCATTGGGGTCGACAGTGATGATCTTGCCGTTCAGCAGAACCTTGTCAGCGTGGATTGAGCCCATAATAATCAGACAAAGAATGATTTCCGTATTATAAAAAATCAGGCACAACCATATTATCGACGCGAGCCAATAACTTGCATATGATTTCCACTGAGGAGACACTGCGTAGGGTGGGCAGGGCCATAGCCACCACCCGTTTCCCTTTCATCGACCAGGAGGATTGGGACATCACTTGGGGCGTCTACACAAACGACTACCTGGAGGAGCAGCTCATCATCGAGGTGGGCGAGGAACGATACACGCCATCAATTGTGAGTACCTTCGAGAACGGGGATTTGAGAGTCATTTGTGAGGTAGAGTCTAATGAGACCGTAAGTGTAGACCAAATACCCAGGTGGAGGGCGTTATCAGACCTTGCCGGTGTCACCTACAAATTGAAAAAGTTCTTCCTATACGTCCCTGAGGGAAAAGAGTCCGAGACCCAGAAACTGCTTCAGGACAACGGAATCGAGTACGCTGGCCTGAGGACATGGGCTATCAGGGATGGGTCTCTTGTCATCAAACCTATTACGACACCTGACGAGAGCAAGGACCATAGAGTGACATAAAGGGATAGAGTGGGCTGAATCACCATTGGACGGGCGAACCCCTATTCCCAGCACTACTCCCACGTTTTTCATATAGCGATTTGGTGTAACCGGGAGGTTACAACACCGTGTGTGTGTGATTTGGTTCTACTTGAGCCAGACTACGCCGACGTCGTCCACGATCTCCATCTGGGTCCCGTAGGGCTTTGACAGCTTGGCTATGATACCGAGTATCTTCTCAGCCATCTCCCCGCTTGCCATCTTGGGTCGCCCCCTCTGGCTCCTGGACTCGTCCATTCCCAGCACAATGGGGTAGAGGAGTAACTCGTCGAGTTTGTCGCCTTTGAACTCCATTCTGGGCACGACGCTCATCCAGTACTTCTCGTCCATTGTGAACCATGCGCCCTTGGGCCACCCAGGTGTGCTTTGTGCGGTCTGCCTCTCATCGTAGGCTTCTGAGACCACGCCTGAGTATTGGTCAAGGCCGTACCTCTCATAGAAATCGGAGGGCATCTTCTCGACGGTCTCGTTCTGGAAGATGAAGTTTCCCAGGCTGTAGAAAATGGGTCTCCCTTTCCTGATCTCAATTCCCCTCATGGCGTGGTGGCCGTGGCCGATGAAGCAGTGCGCCCCTTCGTCTATCGCAATCCTGGCAAAAGCTTCGATAAACTCTGCCGGCCTCTCCGAGTCGCCGGGATGACCCTCGTGGGCGTGAAGAGTGAACAATACCCAGTCTGCCTGCCTGCTCGCGTCCCTGATGGCTTCAAGGTTGCCCTCCATGTCCTGTAGGTGTGGCTGCGTATGAAGACCGACGTCGTTCCCCTCGATGTATTTTGTGTTCATGAGGTGGTAGCTGTCAGGGGCCTGGCGGACCGGTGACAGGTTGAGTTCAGCCTCTATCTCCTTGAGCTTCTTGATAGTCTCAGTCTTGGCTTCGTACCACTTCTGGTACCGCAACGGGTTCAGTCCGGGCCTCCCGTGCATGTCTCTTCGCTGGTCCCCTGCCCTGCCGAAGTTGGAGAAGGTGCTGCACGCGGATATGAGTCCAACCCTCCCGTTTGATGTCTCCATATAGCCTGGCGCCCTCGCATCCGCCAGGTTCATCCCCGTGCCAGCGTACGGCACTTCCAACTCATTCAGGTGTTTGATGGTGTTAATGAGTCCACCGTACATGTAATCCATACTGTGGTTGTTGGCGGTGCTGAATACGTCAAATCCCATCCAGAGTAGTTCCTTGAGTATGCTGGGATGGGCTCTTGTGTAGGTGCCCCCGCACTCGGCCGCGGGGTAGCAATTCTCCTCGTAGTTGTGGAGGTTCATCTCCAGGTTTGCGAAGGCGCAGTCCACTTCCCTGATGAGGTTGACGAGCCTAGTGAACTCAGGCTCGCTGTGGACTCTCTGCTTCATGGTGATGAGGCTGTCACCTGTGGCTATGAGGCTGAACTCTTTCATAGTGATCACTATTTTAGTCGTTTTTGATGGATAAAAAAGGAGGGGTCTTGGTGTACCCGAAAAGATACAGATACAGTTATTTACTACTACTTCGTAGTGGTAACAATCAATTGGGTGTGAGGTTACTTGATGCAGAAGGCAGCGATAATAGGTCTTGACGGGGTCCCATACGGGCTACTCACAGATCTTGCCGATAGGGGTATCATGCCAAACACCAGGTCGCTTCTCGGGGATGGCGCAATTACCAAGGCGAGGACCAGCATGCCACCGAACTCCGCCGTCTCATGGAGCAGCATATTTACCGCGAGGAACCCAGGCGAGCACGGTATATTCGGGTTCACCGATTTCCTTCCCAACTCGTACACCGTATCCTACCACCACAGCATGAGGCTCAGGACCCAGCCATTCTGGCAGCGGAACCACGATAAGAGAACCATCATCATAAACGTCCCGGCGACGTACCCGCCGCAGGCACTGAATGGCGTTCACATCTCGGGCTTCGTCTCACCCAAGGTCGAGAAGGCAATTTACCCAAGTGAGCAGTCAAAATGGCTCACCGAGACGGGCTACATGGTTGACGTAACCGCTCCCTTCAGCGAGTCGGAAATACCCAGGTTCATCGAGGAGCTGAAGAAGGCGCTCAGAAAACGGGTCGAGGTTGGACTGAAGCTCCTTGATTCCAAGTGGGACATGACGTTTTTCGTCGTCACTGGGACAGATAGGATAGGCCACTACCTCTGGGACGCGTACGAGAATACGAGGAACCAGTACCACGACGATTTCATCGAGTACTTCAGGCTCGTGGACGAGGCGATTGGCCAGATAATTGAATCTTTTCCCGAGAACACGGCGCTGATGATGCTGAGCGACCACGGGATGACAACATCAGGGACAGCATACAACATCAACACACTGCTCAAGGAGGAGGGTTACCTCTCTGTCGAGGACAAAACGGAGTCCAACTACAACGCCATAAGGGCAAACTCTAGGGCTTTTGCGGCCGAGACCAACAAGATATACCTGAACACTGAGGCCAGGTTCCCCCGTGGGTCGGTTAAATCCTCCGAAAGAGTTGACCTCGAGGACGAGATACGTGATCTGCTAACCAGCGTCAGGATAGGGGGCAGGCGCGTGGTCAAGACCGTGTTCACAAAGGAGGAGATATTCGACGGACCATACTCATCGGAGGCTCCCGAGTTAGTGGCCCTACCCGAGGACGGTTTCAGCTTCAAGACTGGGCTATTCTCGAAGTATCTGTCCACCGTTGACCGCCTGCAGGGGCGGCACACCGAAGACGATGCGTTCCTGTACCTAAGGGGCGCAGACGACCTTGACGAGTTCACCCATCTTGAGAGCGCACTACTAGCCCTCAGGACACAGTACGGAGGATTAAAACTATGACATTCGAGACAGACCAAACATGCGTAAAATGCCCCCACGCCGTATACGGCGGCAGTGTACTATTCAGATCATGCAGCCTGTCAAACAGGAACAGCGTAGAGGACAGCATGTTCATCGAATGCAATAAAAGACCCGACCTCGGGTTCTTTGAGCCAAGTATAAGGGCAACCGAATGCCCCGTCTGGAAAAAAGAGGTTATACTAGTCTAGAGGAGTCCCTTGACCTTCAGGTACTCTGCAGATAGAACAGCTCCACCGCCAGCTCCCTTCTCAAGGTTGTCGCTTGTTATGACATAGCTGATGCCGTTCTTGAACAAGGGGTTCTCCCTGAGCCTGCCCACTAGTGTAACCATCTTGGGGTAGTCCCCGTGTTTCTTGGGCTGTGGCCCATCCTCATTCTCGACCACGATTATTGGCTGCTCTGCCACTGATGGTAGTTTGAGGTCCTGCGCCTCTGACCTATATGCGGTGAAGATGGCCTTGACCTCCTCAGCCGATGCCGCCTTGCCCAGTCCAAGGTGTATGGCCTCGGTGTGAACGATCTTAACGTCGACCCTGGTGCAGGTGGAGTGGATGTTGATGGACGCATCAATGAGCTTCCCACCAACCATGTCACCGAGAATCTTGTTGGTCTCCATGAGCACCTTCTCCTCCTCCCCGCCAATGAGGGGGATGACGTTCTTCAGTGCGTTGATCCTGTACTCGCTGTCTGCCCTGAGCCCCTTCTCCCCGGCGCCCGATAGGCTCTGCATGCTAACCATACTGACCACATCAACGCCGTACTCATCCAGCAGCGGTTTCAAAGTGGATACCAGGCCAATGGTTGTGCAATTGGGCCCCGGAACGACGTAGCCGTTCCAGCCCCTATTGGCCCTCTGCCCTTCGATCATCCCGATGTGGCTCGGGTTGACATCTGGGAGGAGGACAGGTGTGTCTGTCTCGTATCTATAGGCCGAGGCCGTGCTGATGACTGGGATGTGCTTCGCGAACTTTGCCTCCTGGACCTTTGCAATCTCCGTGGGAAGCGCGCTGAAAGCAACGTCGTAGTCCCTTGGGTCTACATGGTCTGCCCCCAGTACCTTCATGTCCATGATCTCTGCCTTGGGCTCCTCCCTGAAGAAGGCCGCCTTGGCTGTGGCCTCGCGGTAGCTTTTACCGTGACTTCTCTCCGATGCCGAGAGGCATCCTATCTCAAACCAGGGATGATCAGCGGTGAACTCTACTATGTTTTGACCCGCGGCCCCGGTTGCTCCGATTATTACTGCTTGTTTTTTACTCATCTTTTTGTCCTCCTTTGAAAAACTCGTTGTATACTGCCGCCACCGCCATCGGGATATCATCGTCGTCTATGCTGAACCTGATGATGTTCTCGGTGTTGGGCTGGGTGGCCTGCTCGATGTTGACCCCGTGACGGGCCAACACGCCTGTGAGGCGGCTGAAGAAACCCTTCATGCCCCTCATCTCGCTGCCCACGACGCTGAAGGTGCCCTTTACTCCCTTCAACGGCGTTACCTCTAAGGCTATGTCCAGCTCCTTGAGTGCCTCGATTGCCCTCTTCTGGTCTTCCTTTGGCATTAGGAAGCTGAGCTGGTACCCTGACGTGGATACGTAGCGTACGTCCACGCCTTTCCTGGAAAGTACGCTGAATACCTCCCCATAGACCTCTACTGGCGTGATGCTCTGGCTTGGGAGGAACCTGACCCCGACAAGTCCCCGCTGGTAGCTGATGGACTTGGGTCTTGGCTCGTTGTCGATGTAAATCGCCTCCTCGACCTTGCCGATGATGGTACCCTCGCTGTCCTCATCGTAGTAGTTCTTGATCTGGAGCTCGATATTTCCCTTCATCAACGGGTCCAGAACCTTGTAGTGGACCACCTTTGTTCTGCCCTCCCTGAGGAGTTCGGACGCTTCGACGTAGCTGAGGTACGGGATGGTCTTTGGCTCTGGTAGGTCGTAGAACTGCGCCATGATGTCTGGGTGCTCCTCCCTGAGCTCCCTGATGAACTTGGGGTCGATGCTCATGATTCCCTTCTCCATCACGTACTTTATGGTCCTCCTGACACCGAGGCCGTAGGCTATATTGACCGCCGTGTCGTCGGTGCCTCCCCTGCCTAGGATGGTCACTTTGCCGCTCTCGCTCCTGCCCGCAAATCCCGCGATGATAGGGGCGATGTTCTTCTCCAGTACGGGGCTGAGGTTGAGTTGGAGTCTGACCCTGGTCTCGTCCAGTATCACTGCGGCCTCCTTGTTGTTCTCATCAGTGACCATGAGTTCCTCGCCGTAGAAGCACCGATTCTCAACCTTTGCGTTGGTTAGGTGAAGACTCAGCACCCTTGATGACAGGTTCTCACCCCTGCTCACCGCGTAAGCGTAGACAGAGTCCGCCAGTTCCCCGCTCGATTTGATGTACGAGAGCACGTGTAGTAGCTTCTCGAACTCGGTTTCCATTTCCTCGTCAGCCTCAACGCCTGGTGGTAACGCGAGCAGGTGTTTCTCAAACAGGTCCATGACGAATGTCTTAGGGTCATATCTTGGATCGTTGAGACAGCCGTTTAACGCACCGATGATCTGGTCAGTAACTCCCTTCATGGCAGAAACGACGCATATCGGCAGCTTTCCCTGGGCCATCTCCTTTTGTACTATTTCAGTTGCCCTTCCAAATGTCTCGATGCTCTGGAGGATGCTGCCCCCGAGCTTTATTACCTCAATTTCCAATGTGTTTTACCTCTTGACCTTGCGCGGGTTTGATTACTTGGCTCAAAATTGCCTCGATCCTGTCTAGGTCGGCTTCCACGACCCTCGGCTTGTTGCTGTATCTTGCGCTGACGCCGTCTAAATGGTATTTTACCGTCGTTTCCGGGTCCTTCAACAGGTTGCCCGTCAGTATGCAGACCACCTGTTCGTCACTTGATATGACTCCCATGTCCTTGAGCTTCCTGGTACCAGCCACTGATGCAGCCGATGCTGGCTCGCATCCAATCCCGCTGGAGTCTATGACTGCCTTCGCGTCCAGGATCTCGCTATCGGAGACCTGTTCAACTGTGCCATCTGTCTCCATGATGCTTTTAAATGCCTTTTCCCAGCTCACCGGGTTACCGATCTTAATGGCTGACGCGATAGTGTCGGGCTTCATGGGCTCCAGCTTCTTGTCGATGCTGTGCCACAGCTTGTAGAACGGATTTGCGCCCTCCGCCTGGATGGCTGCTATCCTCGGTATCTTGTCGATGAGCCCCAGTTGCTTCAGTTCCCTCAATGCCTTACCGAAAGCCGAGGTGTTCCCCAGGTTTCCGGCGGGTACCACAATCCAGTCAGGTGACTCCCATCTCCTCTGCTGGAGCATCTCAAATACGATGCTCTTTTGGCCTTCGATTCGCCACGGGTTCATGCTGTTGAGGATGTAGAATCCCAGTCGCTTGGCTCCGTTCCTGATGAGACTCATGGCGTCATCGAAGTTTCCCTTCACTTGGATGACATTGGAGCCGTACGATAGTGCCTGTGCCAATTTTCCGTAGGAGATCATGCCCTCTGGGACGAACACTATTCCCTCTAGCCCGGCCTGAGCTGCGTAGGCTGCCATTGATGCCGAAGTATTGCCTGTTGATGCGCAGGCGACTTTCTTTGCGCCGCTCTGTACCGCCATTGATACGCCGACGGTCATACCCCTGTCCTTGAAGCTTCCCGAGGGATTCTCGCCCTCGTGTTTCATATAAAGTCCGTCGATGCCGGCGTACTCGGACACACCCTTCCTCTTGTACTGGTTGGTGTTGCCCTCTGGCCTCGAAACGATGTACTTCGGGGGCAGTTCGGGGTGGATGAGCTCCTTGTACCTCCAGACCCCGCTGCTCCAAACAGCCCCTATTTCCCGTAGCTTTTCATCGAAAAGTTCTAAGGATATGTCACTGAAATCGTGGTGGACTTCGAACAGCCCGCCGCATTGACAGACATAACTGTCGCTTGCTGGGGCAGTCTGCCCGCAGCGTACGCACTTGAACTGTGTCATCAAATCACTCGTGTTCCTCTATTGCTGGGCTTCGTGTAGTAACACGTTGACTCCACATCGCCGAAAGCCTTCTGCATAGCGTCCCCGATCTCGTAGATGTTCTCACCCACCGCGAACAGGCTTGGCCCGCCCCCGCTGATGCTGCACCCGAGAGCACCTGCGTCAAGTGACGCCTGTTTGACGTCCCAGAAGTTGGGTATCATGGCAGCTCTATACGGCTCAACGAGGCTGTCATTGATATTCCTCCCGAACAGCTCGGCGTCCTTCGTGGCAATGGCAAGCGCCATCCTTGAAGCGTGCATAATGTTCTTCACGGCATCCTTGATGGGGACTTTCTGCGGAAGAAGCTCCCTTGCCTTCTTCGTCTTGTTCTCGATGTAGATGTCGGGGACAACAACGACGATTCCGAACTGAGGCGCATCAAGCCTGATTACGTCCCAGTCCTCGCCGACAAAGATGAACCCACCAAGAAGGCTAGCTGCGACGTTATCCGCGTGGGGTGCCCCTGCTACTGCTCCCTCCCCGAGGGCGGCTAGCTTGACCAACTCCCTGTCGCTGAGGCGAAGTTTGAGCATCTCGTTGACCGCAACAGTGGTTGCCGCCGCCGATGCCCCTGAGCTTCCCATACCCGTGCCCGGTGGTATTCCCTTTCTAATCTCAACGTTGAACCCGTGTCTGGGTTCATATTGTTCAATAACATGGTTCAGAATCGCGCCTGAACTGTTCTTTTCCGGATCAGACGGTATTTTGTCTGCCCCAACCCCTTGTACGTCTATCTTGACACCTGGCTCGGGTGATTTCTTGAGAACTATGATATCGCCTAGACCCTCTAGGGCGACTCCGAATACATCAAAACCAGGTCCAAGGTTAGCAATACTACCGGGTGCGTAAACTCTAATTTGTTTTATAGTCACCAGTCACAACGGACACCTTGACGCCCCAACTACATGCACGTGGTTTAAAACACTTTCCTATGAAGAAATAGAACAGACAGGCCCCCTCCCGTAATAATTGATAAAAAACTTTTCCGTTAACCCTAAATAGCGCAGAGTCTCCCCTGATTGGAGTGAAGCCATTGAACACAGAAGAAGTAAGGTTGGCTCTTGAAGAAGTACGCCCACACCTCCAGGCAGATGGAGGAGATGTCGAGCTAGTTGAAGTCTCAGACGATGGGACAGTAAAGGTTAGACTAACGGGCGCATGCGCAGGATGCCCAATGCGACAGATGACTCTCAAGGGGGGCATCGAGAACTACCTCAAGAAGAAAGTCCCAGGCCTAAAGCTGGTAGAAGCAGTTTAAGCGGAGGAAACGCTACCTGACCCTGACCACCGACCTGGACCGAGCCAAGAACTACGGTGACATATTCACCTTGGTCAAAAAGGCTGTACAACGGAGCCTAGGACGCCATAGGGTGGGATTGATGCTGTACCTCGGCAACCTTCCCATCAGGGTAGGAGCTTTTCACCAGATGGGCACCAATGACATAGTTTTAAACAGAAGACTGGTAGGTCAGACCCGTAGCCTTAAAGAGAAATCCAACGTTTTCGCCATTCTAGTACACGAGTATCTGCACTCCCTGGGTTTCAGGGATGAGAGGAAGGTGAGGAGGTTGACCCACAGGGTCTGTCAGGAGAACTTTGGCAAAAACCACCAGGTAGTTCAGGCATCCCTGAAGGGGCCCTGGGCCGAGCTCACTGATGAGGATTTCGTAGAAATCCAGCAAGAGCTAAAACTTGAGATGGTTAGAGATTTCGAAAGAATAGAAGGCGGATATATAATCTAAGCTACTGCTCCCTAGCGAGCAGGGCTTTCTTAGTGATCTTGACCAGGTCCTCAGGCGGGACTGGCTTCATGAGAACCTCATCGATGCCAAGGTCATTCATGTCTAGACTGTCCTTGAAGCTACTGTAGCCCGTGATCATGATGATGTTTACGTTCTCGTCTTGTTCCTTGAGCTTCTCGGCAACCTCATCGCCAAGCATGTCCGGCAGATTCATGTCCAGTATTACCAAGTCGTACTTTATACTGTTTGATTTGTACAGTGCCTGAAGCCCAGTGGCGGCAGTGTCGACCTGGAATCCTACACTCTGGAGGATTAGCTTGAACGTGTTTGCCAGGTTCTTGTCATCGTCGACGACAAGGATCGAGGATACGCCAGCCATCTCCTCGGACGCTGCCTCTCCTCCCTCGTACTCCAACAATGTCTTCCTGAGGGTCGGGTCATGCTGGATCGTCTTGCTCACTACCTCTAACCGGTCCACGAGTGTGTCAAGTTTCTCCTCGTGCTCCCGAAGTATGTTGATGAGTAAGTCAAGTACATCGATTTTCTCTGTGAATGACATTTTATTACCTAGCCTAAATCCTCAAATGCCTCTCGTAGTGGGAGTATTTGACTGTTTTTGCAGTATAATACTTATCAGTGTTCCATAAGATGGCGGGATGTCTGGCATTCCGGGGAGCTGACAGTACCCGTGAGGGTAGACCTCGACTACCCCATGCTCCGTGCACTCGAAGGTATAGAACTGGAGATATTCCTTCCAGCCGAGTCATGTCCTCTTCTCGGGGGATTACCTGGAATCGCTCCAGCCTGAGCCTCTGGATGCGTGATAGCATTGGTCGATCAATTTGAATCGTATCCATCAACAATTATCAGAATAAACTACCAGAAATCTGCATATTGATACCGTTCAGCTATCTCCCACGGGACACCTTCGTGAAAAAAGTTATACCCGCAGGGTTTCCATTATGTTCGATATTCTATGAGGAACGAAGTAGATGCATTCCAGTATGTCGCAGAGACAAACAAGCTCCTAAATGATGGGGGACTGCTGCTAGTAGCCGAGGGAGATGACAAGAAACCAAACGCCATGACCATTGGATGGGGCTTTCTTGGAACCATGTGGAGTAAACCCGTTTTCATCGTTGCTGTGAGGTACAGCAGGCACACGTACAAGCTGATGGAGGAGTCGGACAGCTTCACAGTATGCCTTCCAGCAAAGGACATGGAGAAGGCGCTGACTCACTGCGGGACAAAGTCCGGTAGGGACATGGACAAACTCAAGGACATGGGACTGACTACAAAGAAGGGCACAACAATTGACGCACCGTACATCAAGGAGTCACCGGTCCACTACGAGTGCAAGGTGGTTTACAAGGACGAGATGGAGGAGGGCAGGCTTGCCGAGCACCTCCAGTCATCAATGTACAAGTCCAAGGACTGGCACGTTCTTTATTACGGCGAGATCACCGGCTGTTACGCGGTCGAGGACGTCGATGACAAACTGATGAAGTGAGCCCGATGAAGGTACTCATCGTCTACGACTCGCAGACGGGAAACACCGGGCTCATGGCCGAGGCCGTAGCTCAGGGCGTCAGGGATTCGGATATTGAAGTCGTCCTCAAGACTGTAGACGAGGCATCGATCGATGAGTTACCGCAGGTCCAGGGCGTGATCTTCGGTTCCCCTGTCTACTACGGCCTTCCAACGGGCAAGATCAAGGCATGGATCGATGAGACAGTCAAGTACCACGGAAAGCTGACCCACCTTGTGGGCGGCGCGTTCTGCAGCGCGGGTGGAACTCACACGGGCTCCGAGACCACTATTCTTGCTCTCCTCCAGGCGTGTCTCGTTCACGGTATGATCGTCCAGGGGAGCCCACATGGCAGCCACTACGGCGTCGCATCAGTGGGGTCACCCGACGAGAAAGAGGTCGAGAACTGCAAGAAGCTAGGTGCAAGAGTAGCTGAGCTGATAAAAAAGCTCGTCCCCTAGCCCTTTCACCCAAAAGGCAGAAAACCTCCAAGCGCATTCTTATTCCATGACCATTTCTAGAGCGGAGCTGATCGAGGGCGTCAACGATAACAACGGCCTCGTGGAGCTATTAGCCGAGCTATTGAAGATTCCAAGCGACAACCCCCCAGGAGACACGACGGCGATAGCCGCCTTCATTTCTGATTACCTCAAGGGACACGGCGTTAAGGCAGAGATTATCGTCACGAAACCAGGAATAGCGAACATCGTCGCCACCATCGGGGAAGGGGACTCCCACCTGATCCTCAACGGTCACCTCGACACGTTCCCCGCTGAGGTTGGGGAGGATTGGACGGTACCACCGTACTCAGGACTAGTCAAGGATGGGAGGATTTACGGCAGGGGCGCAGGGGACATGAAAGGAGGTCTCGCTTCCCTGCTCTACTGCTTCGCCAAGATCAGCAAGGCTGATTTCGAGGGCAAACTCACGTTCACGGGGACCTCAGACGAGGAAACTGGTGGCGAGTGGGGCGCGCTGTGGCTACTCAACAAGGACGACCGTCTTCACGGGGATGCCGTGCTCAACGGCGAGCCATCCGGCCTGACTGTGAGGATCGGGGAGAAATCAAGGGTGGCAATAATTCTTGAGGCCGAGGGTAAGGCGGCTCACGGCAGTTTCGCCGGTTATGTGGGCGAGAATGCAATAATGAAGATGGTGAGAATACTTCCCCTTGTCGAGTCATTTCAGGGGACACCCGCTGTCTTCACGGACGAGACCGAGGAGCTAACCGAGGCGGTAATGAAAGGCTACAAGCAGCAGTACGGCCACGAGTCAGAGACCATGGCAAACGTCCTCAAGGAGGTCACCGTCAACATAGGCACTATCAGGGGCGGCAGCGAGGACAACATCATCCCCGCATACTGTACAGTAACCGTTGACGTCAGGTTGCCACTGGGTATCACTCCAGCCGAGATAACCGAGATGATCAAGGCCAAGATACACGAGGTGGAGCCCAGCATCAAAGTGAGCTGGAAAAGGCCGCCCCAGATAGTGACCGAGTCCACTTACTCTGGTACAGGCGAACGCATAACCAGAGTCCTGGCAAAGAACTCCAAAGAGATCACAGGTGATGAGCCTCTTTACAGCTTCACATCAGGGGGCACTGACTGCCGTTTCTGGAGGAAGATAGGGATTCCTGCAATCTGCTACGGTCCGAGGGTCTTCGCCATGGGCGGCGTCGATGAAAACATCACAATCGATGACCTTGTGACCACTGCAAAGGTCCAGATGGGCACAATACTGGACTTCCTATCAGGGGAGAACCTCTAATAGCTGTGATGAATCGGATAAGTTGATCAGATTGGGCGAGAAGATCATAGGAATCCTGGGCGGGATGGGGCCAGAAGCAACTGCTGATCTGTTCATGAGGATCATCAGGGCTACCCCGGTCAAGCGTGACCAGGACCACTTCAGGGTCATCATCGACAGCAACTCCAAGATAGCCGACAGGACACCGGCAGTCTTGGGTACTGGGCACAGTCCGTTGCCTACTATAGTTGCTACCGGGAAGAACCTTGAGCAGGCAGGCGCGGATTTTCTCATAATGCCATGCAACACAGCCCATTTCTTCCACGCCGAGATCCAGGCCGAACTGGGCATCCCCCTTCTCCACATGATCAGGCTCAGCGCAAAACACATCAAGGAAAACTACTCAGAGGTCAAACGTGTCGGTCTTCTGGCAACCGACGGCACCCTCGCAAGCAAGCTATATTATGGGGCGTATGGTAAGTACGGGATCGATGTAATCCATCCTAGCGACGATTCTCAGGCGGACGTCATGGACGCCGTATATCGTGACATCAAGACAGGTGACCTGGAAACGGGCTGTAAACTCCTCCACAGGGTAGCAGTCGAACTCATCGAGGCGGGATCAAAGGCCGTTAACTGTGGTTGCACCGAGGTGAGTCTTGTCCTCCACGACGGCGACGTGCCGGTCCCCGTGGTTGATCCCCTCCAGGTGCTGGCCGAAGAAGCCATAAAGCTGGCCTCTGGGTGATGCCATGGATGAGCCCACCCACCATCTAGGGCACCTGAATTATACAAGGAACGATGTAGAGGAGGAGATACAGTTCATCTTCCCTTCAAATACCCAGTGGGACTGCATCAGATGTAGCGGTTGCTGCGGCGACGTGGGCGAAAGAGTAAGGATGATCATGCTCCTGGATAAAGACCTTGATAGAATAGAGGCAGCGGGTGAGAGCGGTTTCTTTGATGACTGGGACGAGGGCTCGTTCTCGGCCATAATGAAAAAGGTGGACGGGAAATGCGTGTTCCTGACAGAGGACGGCTGTAAGATATACGACCACCGGGCACTACTTTGTCGTATGTATCCCTTCTGGCTGGAGAAACAGGGTGACTTGTTCGTATTCGGCGTAGACGCTGGTTGCACTGGGAACGGACAGGGTGAGAGCCTTGATGAGGAATTCTTCAGGGCACTTCTGAGGATGGCCCTGAAGTCAATGGATTACTAACTTTTTTCCCGTAAAGTAGATAACCTACTATTCGTGACGCGCAAGCTGATACTCATGAACGCGTTCGTTTCTTGAAATTATACCAGAATATTCTATTGAATAATTTAGTGGGAGTAATCGAATATCCTGATCTCAGGGCCAACAGCCCTGGTCACGGCCTCTTTTATCGATTCAAAGTGTGGACATGCATACCCGATGGGGGTACCTCTTCCCATGCATGAAACAAAGACAATGGACTCGGCTCCACGCCTTACCATCTCCTTTGCCCTCGGCACCGCGTTCTTCCCAGGACATCCCCCACAGCTGTTGAAGCCAATAATCTCGACGGGGCCAGTTTCCTCGAATGCTCCCAGTCCCTTGCTCGCTACCTTGAAATCAGAGGTGCCCGGACACATAGACTCGGTCTGCTGACACCTGATCATTCCAACTTTTAACATGCGCACCATGACGTGTTGACGAGATATAAACCATTCACAGGGCGAGAGGGTACCAGAAACCCAGTATATTCATCCCAAGACATACCTCAAAGCACTCCAGTTAAAAAAAATTAGGGAGATACGAGATTGAACGATCGAGATGTTTTACATGTCAAGTATAAACGAAAATGGTTCGAAGGTCTTATCCGATGTAACCTCATTTCGTTCTACTCGTATGACAAAGCTGTTTATCTCGTTCCATATAGCACAGGAACTCCTTGATCGGATAAAGCTGGCTGATCCTGACCTTGAGATCATGTATGACCCGAGCTTGCTACCCAAGCCCCGTTACAAGAACGACCAGCACGGCGGCCCGTTCCAGAGGACCCCAGAGCAGGAGGAAAAGATGCAGGGTATGATGGCCGAGGCCGAGATACTATTCGGGTACGTGCCCGCTGATTATCGTGACCTGGGAAAATGGTTCCCCAAGCTCCGCTGGAACCAGTCCCCAAGCGCAGGGATAGGATGGGGCATCAAGAAGTTTGGATGGACTGAGACTGACATCGATTTCACGACGGCCAGCGGCATGCATGCCACTCCACTGGCGGAGTTCTGCATCATGTCAATGCTCATGTTCGTCAAGGACTATTTCCTCATGGCACGCCAGAAGACCAAGCACGTCTGGCAGAGGACCAGCGCCCTTGAGTTGAGGGGCAAGACCCTTGGAGTCATCGGCTTGGGGAGCGTAGGCCGCGAAACTGCCCGGCTGGCCCAGTGCTTCGGGATGAACGTCATCGGGACGAAGCGGCACGTGGAAGGCGTTGACCCTATCTCCGTCAACGTTGATGAGCTATTTGCGTTCGACAACCTTGACTCGGTGCTAGCACGGTCTGATTTTCTAGTACTCATCTGTCCCGAGACCGACGAGACCCGCGGTATGATCGGCAGGGATGAGCTGGACAAGATGAAGAAGGGTGCAGTTCTCATCAACATCGCCAGGGGCTCCATCGTGGACGAGCCGGAACTGATCAAGGTGTTGCAGTCAGGCCATCTAGGTGGAGTAGTGGTGGATGTGGCTGCAAAGGAACCCCTACCTCCTGAGAGCCCCCTGTGGGACATGCCCAACGTAATCATCAGCCCCCACTCGGCCAGCACCGTTGAGGAGGAGAACGAGAAGCTCACCGAGATATTCGTTGACAACATCCACAGGTACCGGGAGGGCAGGCCATTCAGGAACCTCCTTGACAAGAAGGCCCTCTACTAGGACTACTGATTTATCGCCGGAAGGCGTATCCTCCATCTATGGTTGATATCCGAGTCATGAGGCCGAAGGACGAGGGCTTTTTCATGCAGCTTATGGACGCCGTGGGCTGGGGTATGACCCCCGACGACTACAAGAGGATGCTCACCTTCAGCCCCGAGGGGCTCTTCATAGCCCAAGAGGACGAGGTGGACCTTGGGATGGTCTCGACCACCAGCTACGGCTCAATCGCGTGGATAGGAGACCTAGTGGTCCTCCCTGAGTCAAGGGGCCATGGTATCGGTGCCATACTGATGCAGAAGGCCATTGATCATCTCACCGGAATCGGGGCAAAATCCATCAGGCTTGACGCTGTCCAGCGGGCAGCCCCTCTATACCGCAGACTCGGGTTCAAGGACGAGTACTGGAGCCTCAGGTACACAGGCGTCGCCAAGACGCACAAAGTGACAAAAACGCGCCCCATGGAGCTGGACGACCTTGACAAGGTGGTGGCATTAGACAAGTCCGTATTCAAGGAATCGAGGCATGGTGCATTACACTACGTTTACCGTCAATTCCCAGACCTGGCCTATACGGCATGGGACGAGGACGAACTCACCGGGTACATAATGGCGAAGCCGGGAAAAACTGATGTCAGGATCGGCCCGTGGATATGCAAACCCGGCTACAGAGACGTTGCGGAGGAACTGCTACACTCGTTGATGAACCAGGTGCAGGGCGAGGGGATGTGGATAGGACTACCCGAGGGAAATCAAGACGGCGTGAGGATACTAGAATCAAACGGGTTCAAGCCAAATCAAAGCAGTCTAAGGATGTGTTACGGCGACCTCAGCGTCGTTGAAAACGTCGAGGCCGTTTTTGCCCTAGGCGGCGCAGATAAGGGCTAGGAAAAGCTGACCCTGTCCCCGACCCGGATGTCGGGATCGTCAAGGGTCTCGGTCTTCACAACCACATTGATGTGGTTTGGCATATGGGTCACATCGTAGCCGGCAAGGGTGCCCAGTTTCTTACCGTTGACTGTTACCTTGTCTCCCATTACAATGAGACCAGACTTTGTTATCTCGAAAAAGCCGATTGCCCGTACTCTGTCCGCCCCGCCTCCAGGAGCTGCGTCCTGCTCGTCAGTGATCATGAGTTCATGTATCTCGTTGAGCTTTACCGTCCTGCTCTTGGTCTGGATGAACTCCAAGCCTCTGTCCTCGAACATGACGTGGAGGACGGCGACAACTTCGCCCTCTACAGGTCGCTTGTCCCCGTAGACACTGGGGGTTATGCGCCTGAAATCGTATGGAGACGACATTATGGGTTCACGTTGATACCGATGCGCTTCTCGGGCTCGGTCATATCAACGTCATAGTACCAGTGGACGCTCTCCCTGTCAGGGTTCGTAGTGGCGCTTGTAGTGTTCCCCTTGTTGTCCATGACTATGCAGTTCATTCCACCCACAGCGCTGAGGTCGTGGATATCCTTCATGGACAGGATTGCTGCTTCCTCCGGGTTCAGCCCGTTCTCCATGTAGTGGATTAGGGTCCTGGCGGTACTGTTTCTGATGGCCAGCTCGCCCATACCCGTGCACGCGGCCGCGCCGTACCTGTTGTCACAATAATTCCCCGCCCCGATGATGGGGCTGTCCCCAAGTCTTCCTGGGAACTTTAACGCTGTGCCACTGGTACTCACCGCGCTTGCGATGTTCCCGTCTGCGTCCATTGCCATGATGTTCACGGTGCCGTGGTGCTCGTCCGCGAGCTTCTCATACCACTTCTTGAGGTTCTGGCTCTTGGCGTACTTTACCACCCATTTCTGACTCTCATCGATGACTCCCTCGTCATCGAATGCGTCATCAATGAATGCCTTGTACACCTTCCTGCTGAGCTCGGTCTCAAGGTCGCCCTCCTCGCACTCCATGGCCTTGGCGAACCTCTCGGCCCCTGCGCCCACTAATAGGACGTGAGGCGCGTCATCCAGGACTTTCCTGGCGACTGATATCGGGTGCTTGAACCCCTTGAGGGCACCCACCGCCCCCGAGTTCCTCGTTTTACCGCACATGATGGTTGCGTCCATCTCCTGGACGCCGAGGATGTTGGGGATGCCTGCCAGTCCCACTGATGTGTCGTTCGGATTGAGCTCAACAAGCCTAGTCGCTGCCTCGACGGCGTCCAGTGCTGTGCCTCCCTCTTTTAGAATCTTGGCTCCCGCGTGCAGGAACTCGCCGGAGTTTCTCGTACCGATGATGAATGGCTTGACCAATATGAATCAAAGGAAATTGGCTGAACACGTACTTAAGCCCATTCAGGCTGAGGTTTTTTGTGAGAACTGATATGAGTTCTATAATTTAGCGTGCGGTGATGAAAAAATCTGAACGTTTTAGTCCCACTTCCTACGAGTTATTCAGAAAACCGTCCTCTTTTGGATGCCTAACTCTGCCCCTTGATAGAGGAAACAATCTTATCCCTCTGAGCATAATCTGGGTACGATTCAAATGAGTGGACTTCCTCCGGGCGAACAGGTTCTCAAGGAAACAGGCATGTTCCCCATCACATGGACAAAAGGCACGTTCAGTAACGTCAACGGCAAGCTCATTCTCACCAACAAGAGACTAATATTCACCGCCGGCAGATTTCAGAGCATTATAGGAGCCGTAACGGGGTCCCACAAGGATAGAGTTGAGATCCTCCTAAACACTATCACATCCGTGGACAAGGGCTTCATGGCGGTCATCAACGTCATGGCAAGTGGACAAAAGTACACGTTCAAGGGCATGAGGGACGCGGGTGGATGGCTGAGCCAAATAAACATGGCCAGGATGACCACAGGAGCGGTTCAGGGATTTGCGTCCCAGGCTAGAAACGCGCCACCACCGCCGCCTATGGCCGCGGGAAACAAGTTCTGTCCCAGCTGCGGGGTCGCAGTGGTCCCAGGGAACAGTTTCTGCGGGCAATGCGGGGCCAGGGTGGCGTAGGGGTAAAGATGTCAGAGGATCTAAAGTTCCCGAACGCGATAGCTGTCAACAGGAATCTCATCGCCATGCTCATCGATGCGCTGGTGGATGAGGGTGCGATATCGCCTGCGACTCGGGACAGGATAATTGAGAACACCTTGGGGGCAATCGTGCCATACCCTGATGAATTGGTCATGAATACCGCTGACGATTTTGTCTCCGGCATCTTCCAGAAGGGAAGAGACATGGGATTGATGGGTACTGCGTCTATTCCATCGCCACCTATGAAGCCCGTGTGCCCGAGCTGCGGCGTTAATATCACTCCAGGCCACAAGTTCTGCACCTCGTGCGGGGCGCACCTCTAGACTTTTTAAACAATTTACCCCTATTATTATCAGCACGGTGACCCTGTTTTGGTGACGAACCTTCCCCCCGAGGCCAAGAAGAAGTGGATGGAGGTCACCATGACCAAGAATCCTGAGACCAAGCTCCCGATAATGCAAGAATTTCTCAGTATGGTGCCAAAGCACAAGGGCACCGACAAGATGTGCAGCCAGATCAAACGACAGATAAGTCAGCTCAAAGAGGACATCAAGAAACAGAAGCAGCAGGCCAAGAAAACAAGCACCGGACCAAGCTACTACGTCCAGAAAGCAGGGGCGGCCCAGGTCGCTATTGTAGGCACCACTAACACGGGGCGCAGCAGCCTGCTGAAGGCAGTGACTAACAGCCAGGTCCCCGTCACGTCGTGGCCCTTCGGCACCATGATGCCAACACCGGGTATGCTTGATTTCGAGGACATCCAGTTCCAGTTAGTCGAGATACCACCCATCGTCCAAGGAAGCAGCGAGGGCAAGGCGGAGGGCTTCATGAACCTGTCATCGGCGCGAAACGCCGATGGGTTGATAATCATGGTTGACCTGGCGGATGATCCCGCCGGTAACTTCCTACTGGTCAAGGAGGAGCTGGAGAACACCAGGCTACTCATCGTCCCCCCAACCGGAGAAGTGGAAATACAGAAGCGTGGGAGCGGCAACAAGCTCCAGTTCATCATGGAGGGCGAGCTGGTGGACTGCAGCGAAGCTGATATCACCGAACTGCTTGCAGGGTACCGCATCAGGTCTGCACTGGTGAGGATTAAGGGAAAGGTAACACTTGATCTCGTGGAGGACTCCATGTTCGGTAACGCAGTCTATCGGCCTACCATGGTCATCGCAAACAAGGTGGACCTGAACAACGACCCGAGGATGATCGAGCAGTTGGTCCAGGCCACGTACCCGCTGCAGCTTCACGTGATGTCAATCGAGAGGATGAAAGACCTGGCAGGGCTCATAGGTCAGAGCATCTTTGATCTGCTTGGCATAACTCGGATATACACAAAGGAACCCGGCAAGCCCAAGAGGAATATCCCCATAGTGTCCAAGCCGGGGACCACTGTGGGGGAGCTGGCTAAGATGATCCACAACGACTTCTATGACAGGTTCAAGTACGCAAAGATCTGGGGCCCCTCGGCCAAATTTGATAGCGAGAAGGTGGGTATGGACAGGGTCCTCCTGGATGGAAGCGTTATCCAGATATACACTTAGCATGGGCAAATACTATATCCGCATCTCCGAACGTTTGCATGTGTTCTGATATGGAGAAAGTAGAGTTCATTTACCTGTCCCAGGAGGACGTCCTGGATCTTGAGATATCCATGAAAGAGATCATCGAACTCGTGGAGCTGGGATTAAGCGAGCAGGGACACGGGAGGGTGGAGAACCCGCCCAAGCCTGGGATTCACAGCAAGCCTGATGCCTTCATCCACGCCATGCCCGCATACTACAAGAAGCTGGGTATCGGGGGACTCAAGTGGGTCAGTGGCTACCCCAGCAACAGGGCCGTCAACATGCCCCAGATCGCGGGCCTGATGATTGTTAACGACATGGAGACCGGGATGCCTATGGCTGTCATGGACTGTAGGTGGATCACCGCGGTAAGGACAGCGGCCGTCTCGGCGATTACAGCCAAGTACTGCGCCAAGGAGGGAACCGAGACCCTTGGACTCGTAGGGTGCGGTGTCCAGGGCAGAATGAACCTCGTCGGGTTCAAGGAGGTCATCCCTGACCTGAACGAAGTCAGGGTCTTTGACATCAACGAAGGAGCCATGCAGTCCATCAAGAAGGACTACGAGGCCCCGCTGGGCGTCAAGATCACCTCGTGCAAGAGTGTAGAGTCGGCCGTCAACGGCATGGACATGATCCTGACCGCCACACAAAGACTCAAGGAGCCCCTAATCAAAGACGAGTGGTTCAAGCCAGGGTGTCTGGGCTTCGGGCTGGAGGCCAGCAGGGCATGGTACGGTGATGCCATACTTGGGGCGGACAAGTTCATCACCGACAGCTGGGACCAGACAGAGTACTTCTATAAACACGGGGCCTTCCCCGACGGATTGCCAGACCTGTACGCAGAGCTGGGGGAGGTCGTAGCAGGAAAGAAACCTGGCAGGGACTCCCAGGATGAGCGTATACTGGCTATAAACATCGGGCTGGCCCTTGAAGACGTAATCGTCGCCAACAGGATATATGAGGTTGCCCTGGAGAGGGGCGGGTTTGAGATGCTGAGCCTCATGGAGCGTAGCTTCTAAACCACTATGTCGGGAAAGCCTGTATCCGCAACGTCTTGTTGCTGTTGATGAAAAGTATAGGGTCTTCATCGGCACTTTCTTGACTTGTAATATTAGCTCAGCTCCCTGGACAGCTGGTTGCTCTGGGGGTCAAGAGGACTTCACAGCTTTATCTCGACGACGTTGGCCTGCACCTTATCAAGTAGCTTGTAGGTGCGCGCCAAAGATGTTGAAATACAGACCAGAATATATGCCTTAAACATGAACAAAATAAGAAAAATGGATAAAATTAGGATTTGATGAAACCTTTGATGTGAGGATAAAATCGTCGATTAAGAAATAGAAGGTGGTGATATCACCACTGGTAGTGGGGTTCGAACCCCACCCCCCGCACCATTTTATCAATTTTGAATACTCTTATTGTGATTTGTGAGACTGTAAATAAGAATGGTGCTAAGTGTCATTCCGATTATCTGAACAGAAAGCGGAGCTGTAAACCCGTAGCTGTCATACAAAGCCCCAGCAATCAATGCACCGGGAAGACTCCCAATCTTACCATAAGCATCAAGTTTGCCATAAACAGTACCGAGTTTATTGTGATTAACTGACTCGGCAATAAACTTAGAAAATGCTGGTATCCAGAACCCCATATCCAGAGCCTGTATCGCATATAATATGATAATATATTCGATGCGACGTGTGAACAGTAACCCTATTGGTGTGATTAACGCCATAACGTTACTGATCAGCATCCCGTTCTTACTTCCAATTCTATCAACAATCTTTCCCAATGGTATCGCATCCAGAGCCCACGTGAGATTAAATACCCCTGTCATAAAACCTAGTTGAAGGGTAGTAAATCCGTAGATTTCTACCAATGCACCGAAAAGTAGACTGTACATTATAGTGTAAGTCAAGCCCATTATTACCATCACAACGTAGAGTTTTAGTAAATGTGTCTCAGGTGAAAACAGGTTTTTTAGATGCTCTGAGAGGGGGACCTTGTTTTTTTGTTCTTTTTTGATTAATGTTTCTTTGATATACTTGTGTATCACATAGGACCCGAGGGTGTCCCCGATCACCATTAAGGTGAAGATTAGGGTATGCCCTGTTTTTAGGGCCAGGTATCCGCCAATGGGGGCTACCACCGTACTTACGCTTTGAGCAATAGATGTGAGTGTGCTCATAGCTGTTCCCTGCTGTGTGCTGTCAACGGACTCGGTGATTAATGCGGTTCTCGCTGGGTTCCCTAGATTTCCTGTGTTAAACATTGAAGTGAATCCCATCAAGAAACCGAATAATATGAAGGCTTGAAAGCTGTCTGATATCAGTAAACATGCTATTGATAGTGCTCTGAGTAGGAGACTGATGGATAATACGGGTTTTCGGCCATGTCTATCACTCATGAATCCCCAGAAGAATAACGCAATCCCGTTGCTTAGGTTGATTACTGTTTGGACAAGTCCTAGTTGACCGAGTGTGAGTCCGGTTTGGAGGAAGTATGGTTGCCATATTACGTGGAACATTCCGAGTCCAATTTGACCTAAGAGGACTTGGACTGCGATAATTCGGATGTTTCCTTCCAGTCCAAGAAACCTTGTCACTGATTTCATGGTAGTTAAATTGAGGTAAATATGTATAGTAATTATAAACATTATGTTTTGATTCAAAATTCAAGAAAATGTAGGTGGTGATATCACCACTTGTGGTAGGGTTCGAACCCCACCCCCCGCATTACTGCGTGCGCTTTTAGTGGGCTTCGGTTTATTGTATTAGAAAAAAAGGATTTTTAAAAAAATAAGGTTATAACCTTATGATTTGATGAAGACTTTCATCATCTCGCCGACTGCCTTGCCGGGGTCGTCAACGTGGCCCATCTCGGCCAGCGCCCCCTCCATTGCAGCAATCGTGGAGACGAGGTCGTTCTTCGTGTCGTTGCCCATATGGCCGACTCGGACCGTCTTGCCTCCTAGCCTGCCCAGCCCTCCTGCGATGATGACCCTGTACTTTTTGTACATGATTCCCCTCATCTCGGCGTCGTCTACGCCTTCGGGTATCTTGGGTACGCTTAGGGTGTGGGCGTTGTATCCCTCCGCGGGGTAGCTCTCGAAGCCCAGTCCCTTGATGCCCGCCTGGAACGCGTCGGCGTACAACTCGTGCCTCTTCCACCGTGCCTCAAGGCCCTCCTCGTCAATGATGCGGAGTGCCTCCAGCATACCCATGACGAGTCCCGTGGCAGGGGTGGCGAAATAGCCCCTTGGGCTGTCCATGATTGGCTTCCACCTCTTCAGGTTGACGTAGTAGTCACTTGGAACTGTCTTCCTGGCCTCTACGGCCGCCCATGCCTTATCGTTTAGGCAAAAGTTACTTATGCCCGGTGGGGCACCCAGCGCCTTCTGGCTTCCCGTGAGCGCATAGTCGATGTTCCACTTGTCCATCTTGAGTGGCATGCCGCCTGCCCCGCAGACGCTGTCGACGACGTATAGCGCGTCGTTGTCCTTTGTGGCTTTCCCTATCTCCTTGACGGGGTTGGCGATGCCAGTGGATGTGTCTACGTGCTCTACCGTGAATAGCTTGTAGTTGTCGCTCTCAAGCTTCTCCTTGATCTCCTTTGGGTCTACGACCTCGCCCCAGTCATACCTGAGCCTGTCAACGACACCCCCGTGGGTCTCCACGATCTCTTCCCATTTCTCGCCGAAATAACCGTTCTCGACGCAAAGCACCTTTTCGCCCCTCTCCATGAGGTTCGCAATGGCGGCCTCCATGCCCAGGGTACCGCTTCCCGCTAGTAGGAAGGGTGTTCCCTCGGTGCCGAATAGTTTCTTTTGAAGTGCAAGTGCCTCGGCATAGCCGTCAACGAACTCCCCGCTAACGTGGCTGAGCACGGGCTTGGCTAGTGCCCTCAGGACCCTTGGTGATACGATGGTGGGCCCTGGGATCATCAATAGCTCTCTTTCATTCTTCATGATATTTACCGAGTTGAAAGAGAATGTTGGATAATTAACATTATCGAATGGAGGCTTCCATATGGGGAATCTGCGCGCTTTGGTCCTAATAACGCGTTGTTGTATAAACCCATCAAAACACCTACCGACCCATTTTGACGACCGTATATATTCCTTTTATCAATCCTCGAACCTGTTGGTCGAATTAGTTGCTTTCCCTTCCTACCGTAATAAAATAAACCCAGAATACCAATCTAAAGGTACCATCCAACACATTTTTATTCTGTGAGCAATGACCATTTGCTGGTGCCTTGGTGTCCGGTGACTGTAAAATTCGCTAATTTACACCGATTTGACACGTTTAAGGCTGATAATTATATTTTTGGAGGGTTTTCATGAGCTACAAGCCGCTTGACAGCAAAGTAGAGATACCACAACTTGAGCACGAGGTCCAGGAGTTCTGGACAAAAACCAACGCGTACTGGAAACGGGTAGAGATCCAGGAGAAAGAGGATAGGCCACACTGGAGTTTCATCGACGGCCCCATTACCGCAAACAACCCCATGGGCGTACACCACGCATGGGGCAGGACATACAAGGACCTGTTCGCAAGGTATCGGTTTATGCAGGGCTACGAGGTCCGTAACCAGAACGGGTTCGATTGCCAGGGACTCTGGGTGGAGGTGGAGGTCGAGAAGGAGCTTGGATTCAAGTCAAAGCTTGACATCGAGGACTACGGTCTAGCCGATTTCGTCATAAAATGCAAACAGAGGGTGCTGGACTATTCAGCAAGACAGACCGAGCAAAGCATGCGACTTGGAATGTGGACCGACTGGAACAACCCTGACGAGCTCAGGAAGTTGTCCACGGCGCTGAAGCAGCCCATGGAGGAGACCACTTACATAGGCTCAAAGGGGCCGGTCACTGGAACTGCCGAGTACCTGGTGGGCCAGCTGGGCATGCCCCAGATGGGCGGCAGTTACTACACGTTCAGCGATGAGAACAACTACATGATATGGAAGATGCTCAAGAGCTGCCACGACAGGGGCTGGGTCTACCTTGGCGCGGACGCCATGCCGTGGTGCCCACGCTGCAGTACGGGCATTAGCCAGCACGAGATAGTCACCGAGGGGTACCAAGAAGTAACCCACACAAGCGTCTACGTTCTGTTCAGGCTCAGGGAAAGGGAGGGTTCGATTCTCATCTGGACGACCACTCCGTGGACACTGACAAGCAACGTCGCGGCAGCCATACACCCCGAGCTTGACTATGTCAAGATCAAGTACCGTGACGAGATCATTTACCTCGCAAAAGGTGCCCTCAAGCTGGCCATTCAAGACCAGAAGAACGTGGAGGTCCTGGGCGAGCTAAAAGGGGCAGATATGCAGGGATGGAGCTATGACGGCCCATTTGACGAGCTGCCAATGGTCAAGGAGCTTGGAGTACCCGAAGCCCACAGAGTAATCATGTGGAACGAGGTGGGGGAAGAGGAAGGAACAGGCATCGTACATATCGCGCCGGGTGCGGGTAAGGAGGACCATCAACTTGGCAAGCTGTATGGGCTACCCTCTCCTGCACCACTTGACGAGTTCGGCGTAATAGGCGACGGTTTTGGCTGGCTCACGGGCACACATGTCTACGAGAGCGCGGAGCCAATATTCGAGGACCTTCGCAAGAAGGAGATACTATACAGGACCCAGAAAGTCACCCACAGGTACCCGGTTTGCTGGAGATGTGGCTCGGAGCTTGTGTTCCGCCACGTCAGCGAGTGGTTCATCAACATGGGCGAGAAGCTGGACAAGGACTACGAGGAAGTCACCGAGGTGGAGAAGGACAAGAGCCTCCGGTACCAGATGATGGACAGCACGTACCAGGTCAACTGGATCCCGGAGTTCGGGCTCAAGCGCGAGCTTGACTGGCTCAAGAATATGGACGACTGGATGATCAGCAAGAAGCGTTACTACGGCCTCGCACTACCCATCTGGACATGTGAGTGTGGTTGGTTCGATGTTATAGGCTCAAAGGAGGAGCTGAAGGAGCGGGCTATCGAGGGATGGGAGGAGTTCAAGGGGCACGCCCCACACAGGCCGTACATCGACGCGGTGAAGATCAAGTGCGAGAAATGCGGTAAGACCTCCTCGCGTATCCCCGATGTGGGTAACCCGTGGCTTGACGCCGGGATCGTGGGGTTCAGCACTTTACAATACAGACAGGACAGGCAGTACTGGGAGAAATGGTTCCCCGCCCACTTCATCACCGAGAGCTTCCCGGGTCAGTTCAGGAACTGGTTCTACGCCATGCTCGCGGAATCAACGATACTGGAAAGGAGGACCCCGTACCTCACGTGCCTGGGCCATGCCCAAGTTATGGCTGAGGACGGTAGAGAGATGCATAAGAGTTGGGGTAACGCCATTTGGTTCGACGACGCCGCCGAGGAGATGGGCGCGGACGTCATTAGGTGGATAGTGTGCGCGGCGAAACCAGAGACCAACTTGCTGTTCGGTTTCAGCAAGGCCAAGGAAGTGAGGAGACTGTTCTTCATGAAACTCCTCAACGTTTACAACTTTTTCTACCAGTACGCGTCGCTGGACGGGTGGACCCCAGACCAGCAGCCCGAGGAGCTTGACGCCCTGGACAAGTGGATTCTGGGTAAGCTGGACGAGACGGTGGAGAAGGTAACCATAAGTCTTGACTCTTACCTCACGATGCCAACGTGCAACGAGATAGACCGGTTCGTGGACATACTCAGCAAGTGGTATGTGCGCCGGAGCAGGAGGAGGTTCTGGAAGACCGAGGGCGACGACGAAAAGAAGGCGGCGTACAGCACTCTCTACAAGTGCCTTAAGACGGTGAACCAGTTGATGGCCCCAATAACTCCGCATCTTAGCGAAGCTCTGTACCAGAGGATGGTCAAGCCAGTGGAGCCAGAGCTCCCAGAGAGCATACACCACGGCGAGTGGCCCAAGGTAGATGTCTCCGTAAGGGACATGAATCTAATGGAAGAGATGGACCTAGCCTTGAACCTGAGCAGCGCAGGACGCTCAGCGAGGAACCAGGCGGTCATCAAACTCAGGCAGCCGTTGGCTGAGGTCTTGGTGATTGCGCCCGAGGAGAGGGTGCCTAAAATCGAGAGGATTGTGGACATTCTCCGCGAGGAGCTCAACGTTAAATCAGTCACTGTTGGCACTGACAGGAGCGCGCTCCAGGGTTTGACCGTTCTCCCGGTGGCCAGCATCCTTGGAAGGAAGTACGGCAGGGAGTTCACGAAGATCGGGGTAGCCATCAAGGAGCTTGGGGCAGATGACGCCGCCAAGCTGGCGGCAGGTGAATCCGTCAAGATAACCGTGGATAACAAGCCGGTGGAGGTCCTACCTGAAGAGGTGGAGCTCAAATCGGTACCCCAAGAGGATTACTCGGTGGTCGAGGAGCAGGACATGCTCGTCGGCGTCTACACTCGTCTCTCCGATGAGTTGAAGGCCGAGGGCTTGGCTAGGGACGTCGTGAGGCGTATCCAGTCTTTGCGTAAGGACGCAGACTTTGATATCGATGACCATATAACGACCTACTATACGGGGAGTCCCGAGGTCGAGGTGGTCTTTGATGAGGAATCCGAGTACATCAAGTTGGAGACTCTCAGCGATGAGCTGGTCAAGGGAAATGCTCCTGATGGCGCATCGGTCCAGGACTTTGATATCGATGGTCGTAGCCTCAAGCTGGGGCTCGTCAAGAAGTAACTCCTCTGTTTCACTCCTTTTTACATGCCTTTTAAATAACGTCATTCGTATTGAACGGGAAATCAGTAGGACTCTGGTCTCACATGATGGGGAAACGTACGGACAATGACGCAAGGCAGGTCGAACTGGAGACCCAGTTCAAGGCAGGTCTCGCCTCGCAGTACGGGATAGTCGTTAAGCGGATCCTTCCCATCGTAGTCCTGAGCCTCGTTGTCGATATACTGGGCTTCTTCATGATTATGCCTTTGTTGCCTCAGTACGTGCTTTCATTTGGTGCCTCGGATTTCATGATCGGTGTGATCGTGGCAGCAAATGCGTTGACGGCCATGATATTCGGGCCTGTTTGGGGCAGGCTGAGCGACAAGTATGGCAGGAAACCCATTCTCGTCATCTCACAGATAGGGACGCTTGTCTCGTTTGGAATTCTTGCGATGGCTGACAGCACCATGATGTTGCTGTTCTCCCGTCTCCTCGACGGTATGTTTGGAGGCCAGATACCGACAATCAATGCCGTGCTGTCCGATGTCTCTCGACCTGAGACGAGGTCCGAGAAGATGGCGTACATGGGGATTGCCATGACAATCGGTACAGTCTTTGGGCCAATGATTGGAGGTTACCTGGGCTCCATCAACATAGCTTACCCTGCCTACGCTGCAACATTTATGGCGGGATTGGCAATAGTCACCTCTGTCATGATCTTCCCTGAGACCATGCCTGAGCAGCGCAGGGTGGACCTGCAGAAGCAGTTCCACAAGATTGACGGGAACGGAAACTCCGAGAGCATTTTCACCAGGACGGTCAAGCTGAGGCTGGCCCAGATGTTCGGGACCACCATGATGTTCGGTTTGATGATGTCTGGCATGAGCCTGATACTTGACCGCAGGTATAACTCGGGTCCAATGGCCATCGGCAACATAGCCGCCATGATGGGCGTCATCAGCTTCATCATCGGCATGGGTCTGATGCGTCCACTTAACAGGAGGCTGGGTGAGAACAAGATATTCGCCGGGGCAATCCTTCTGTTTGGCGTAGCTTATTTCGTTTACCCCTTCATGAACACCATCACGGGATTCTACGGCTTTATGATACTCCTGGTCTCAGGAAGCAGCCTGGCCCGGCCCGTGGTCAGGTCAAGGCTGGCCCAGTCTGTTACACCAAGCCAGCAGGGAGCTATAAGCGGGTACTCAACAACCGTCCGGTCAATGGCTCAGATAGTTGCCCCATTGATTACCACCGGGTGGCTGCAGATACGTGTCCTGAAGATGGGCGGGCTTTCGCTTGATTATAACCAGCTCATAGGAATCTCTGGGGTAGTATTCGTGGCATTACTGGCTGCACTTGCCTTCATAGACAGGGAACTTGATAAACCAGTTAAAGTTGATGACCTGATTCGCGAAAACGGTACCATCTAGCATCAACGAACTCTAACGTCTTTTATAGTATAATTACAACGGTTATTGAGTTTCGAGGGATTCTGTTATGGGTATAGACGAGGATTTCAACGAGTATTACGGGATCAGTCCCGACCACCCGCGCTATGAAGGGAACTTTGACGAGGCCAGGGGGGTAAGCAGGGACAAGATGGGTCCGAGGTACAACAACCCCGAGGGGATGGCCAGGAGGATTAAGGCAGGCATCCCAGGTTACAGTCTGGTTGACTATGCGTTCAAGGACGCCGCTGGGACGTTGGAGTCCCCGCACGACGGAACCTACGGTTTGAATCAGGGTTATTACAGGTGGACTAGTCTTGGTCAGACAAAGCTTCCTCCAGGTATCGAGCCCTGGGATGCGCCCCCGGAAGAGATGAACAAGGTCATAACCAAGGCTGCCAAGTACTTTGGAGCAGTGGACGTGGGCTTCTGCAAGATGGACAAACGGTTCGTTTACGGAAGGTCCAGCAACAAGGACATAGTATTCGAGGACGTTGACAAGCCCTATGTGACTGATGAGAAGGCGGTCATACCAGAGAAATGCGACAACATCATCGTAATCCTTGTACCAATGGAGTTCACCGAGAACAGCTACGCGCCCACTCCGCTTGAGGTCACGAGCAACATGGGCTACGCCCGCATGCATTTCACAGCCGGAACCCTGGCCGAGATGATTAGGGGCCTCGGGTACAATGCGATCCCCTGTGGAAACGACACGGCGTTCAGTGTGCCCCTCGGTATCAAGGCAGGGCTTGGTCATTTGAGCAGGAACGGCCGCCTCATCAACTGGAAGTACGGCCAGCTCACGCGGATCTGCAAGATAATCACGGACATGCCGTTGAAGCCAGCTGAGAAGATGGCCCCCAAGGGTATCATCGAGTACTGCGAGATATGTACAAGATGCTCCGATGAGTGCCCCAGCAAGTCAGTTCCAATCGGGCCAAGGACGACATCAAACTCCAAGTACCCTGACCTGAACCCAGGTGCGTTGAAGTGGTACAACGACGAGGGCTCGTGCAGCGAGTACTGGAAGGAGGTGGGTACAGGATGCTCCATCTGCCTCAGGTGCTGTGACTTCGTAAAGCCCCAGGGTATTGAACATGACGTGGTCAAGTGGTTCATTCGCAACATGCCCCAGCTCAACAGGTTCTGGGCGTGGAGCGACAGGATTCTTGGCTACGGCAAAATGCAGAATCCCAGGAATTACTGGGACATCCCCATCGAGAGGCACAAGAACTAGTCCCCATCACTTTCTTAATACACTGCCACTTTCATGGTTAACTTGATTCTATGAAAATGGGATCAAGGCTCCCCTGGTTTGTCATGGCTGCCATTATGATGGTGCTGACGGATAGCGATCTCAATGCGATGGCTGACAAGTTCATGCTGATTATCCTCATGGGCTTCTGGATGAAGTCTCGTGACTAGACGAAGTAGAAGCTGACATAGTCTCCCTCTTCTTCCTGGGTGACCTCCGTTATCTTCGTCTCGACGCCGAAATCATCCAGTAAAAGGTAGAGCAAATCCTCGAAGTAATCATAGTAACCGCACGTTTGGCAGAAAGAGCCGCTGAAAAAGACCTTGAACCCGCCGTCAAAATGTTCAACGACTTTTGCCTCGACCACGTAAGTTCGTATCCTGTTGAACTCGTGAAGCGCAACTTCGAGTGTCCCTTTCAGGTCAGGCATAGAACCGTTTCGTGATTGCGCCTCTTATACCCTACTCTGTAGCCTTGCCGCACGGGATGCTCCTATACCTCTTTCTGATTTCCTTCATCGCGAGCCTGTACATCTCCTCGGAGAACTGTGTATCGCGCAGGAATGAGTACTGTAGCTCCCCCCTCCTGTATTGCTCCCAGCAGGTCCTTTTCGGGTTTCTCTGACACGCTTTCTTCACGTTGACTGAATAACCGATGTCGAGGAGGTAGTACTCCCTGCCGTCGCTACTGATGACCGCGTATAGCCCCTCCTCGCTGGGGAACCTATCAAGACCCCTATATGGGCCTTCAAACATGTACCCCGCGATTGACTGGTGGACCCTTAGCTGTGACACCGTTACCCCCAAGTAAAGGGTTGAGTTGTGTCTTGAAAAACTTGTTCCTTCTAGCCAGAGAGTTCCCATTCGCTCCGGAGAATCCCATAGACCAGCGTGTCCCTGAACTCTCCCTTGATCCTCTGGTTCTGCCTGATGTGGCCTTCCCTGGTCATCCCGTTTTTCTCCATTATCCGATAGCTGCCATGGTTCTCTGGGTCACATTTTGCGGTGACCCTGTGCAGGTCAAGATCCTCAAAACCGTATCTAATCATAGCAGCGGCGAACTCAGTTCCTATCCCCCTGCCCCAGTAGGTTTCGTTGAGACAGTAACCCAGCTCAGCGTTCCCACTTTTCAGGCCTTGGAGGGTCAACCCGCCTCCCCCTATGAGAACTCCGTCCAGAGTGATTGCCAAGTCATAACTTTCCCGTGCCTTCAATATCTGTGACTGGATTTTCTGCTGGATGAAACTTCTTGTCTCCTCCTCCGTGTTCGGTCCCCATACCATGAACCTGACCACGTTGGGGTTGCTGGCGTACCTGTGGACCCCATCAACGTCGTCATGGGTGAACTCTCTTATGGTGAGCCTCTTTGTCTCGATGGTGACCATGGGTTTGAGAATCTGGTTGAGGTTATGAAGGTTACTTTTCTAAGGGCTCCATGCAATTGAGCAGCTGCACGTGCACCCGTTATCTCATATACTTCCTGCCCGTATGACCATTATCAAAGGGCTATACAGCTCAAACAATCGGAGACTCTTAACATGGACGCTCATTTCAAACCCGAACACTACCACCGCCCGGTTGACATGAAAACAGCAAGCGCACTCCTCGCCCAAAGGGGCGCAAGGGTCATTGCCGGTGGCACCGACCTTCTCGTCAACGGACCAGCCTCCACCGAGAGCCTGGTTGACATCAACGGCCTTGGACTCAGCTACATCAGAGAAGACGACGGTCTAAGAATAGGATCCACGACAAGTTTTTCGTACCTACTGAGATCGCCACTGCTCGAACGATACCCATATCGGGTCATCGCGGATGCAGCGGGTGAGCTGGGGCACCACAACCTCAGGCACGTCGCGACAGTTGGGGGAAACATCTGTAACGCCGTGCCCTCGGCTGACGCCCCGGTTGCTTTGATAGCTCTCGACGCAGCGGTAATTATCCACGGTCCATCAGGCGAAAGGACTGTTCCCCTTGATGGCTTCTTCAAGTTCGTGAGGGAGACAATCCTAGGTGAGGGAGAGTTCCTCAAGGAGATCGCGGTTCCAGTCCAACCCGAGTCGGGAGCATGCTTCCAGAAGCTAGGCCGGACCAAAGTTGACATCGCGCTCGTCAATGCGGCGTGCAGGTTGTCAATCATTGACGGATTAATCTCGGATAGCAGGATAGTGCTGGGCGCGGTCTATCCAACTCCGTTGAGGGTCAGGGCAGCAGAGGATATGCTGAATGGAAAAGAGTTCACCGTTGAGCTAGTAGCAAAAACAGCAATAATCGCATCAGATGCAACGAAGCCGATTTCTGATCATAGGGCATCCGCCGAGTACAGGAGAGAGATATCAAGCGTTCTCGTCAAGAGGGCAATTATCAAGGCATACGGGCGTGCGGAGGGCTCACCATGAGAGTCGCAGTTAATTTCAAAATTAATGGCAGGGATAGGACCGCACATGTCGAGCCTAGGACGAGCCTCCTTGACGTCATCAGGGAGGACTTGGGACTTATCGGGACCAAGGAGGGCTGCGGTAAGGGAGAGTGCGGTGCATGCACGGTGATAATGGACGGCGACGCTGTCCCCAGCTGCCTAATACTAGCCGCCGGTGTTGAGGGAAAGGAGATCATCACCATTGAGGGAATCGGCGAGAACGGACGCCTCCACCCACTTCAAGAGGCGTTTGTCAGGTACCACGCCAGCCAGTGCGGTTTCTGCTCACCAGGGATGATCCTGACCGCCAAGGCGTTCCTCAACAGGAACCCTAACCCATCCGAGGCAGAGGTTAGGGACGTGATGATGTCAAACCTGTGCAGGTGTACCGGCTACGAGAAGATAGTCGAGGCGATCATGGCGGTTGCTAACGGGGAGGTGGCTTAGGTAGCCAAGACAATAGTGCTCCCGGAGAAGGAGCTCACCATAGTGGGCACCAGCCCGGAGATGAAACTTACGCGGAACAAGGTGACCGGTAGGGCGGAGTTCACCGTTGACATGAGGCGTCCAGGGATGCTGTACGCCAAGATGCTCAGGAGCCCCCATGCCAGCGCCAACATTAACGGCATCGACTACAGCAGAGCGCTTGCTCTATCAGGCGTCGTAGCAGTAATCACCTATGAGGACGCAAAGTATCTCTACAAGCCCAGCCACGGGAGCTCACGGGAGTATGGGCTTGATGACATGGTGCGCTACGTGGGCGACAAAGTGGCCATGGTAGCCGCTGAGACCGAGGAGATAGCCGAGCTGGCCCTCGGATACATCGACGTTGATTACGAGGTGCTCCCCCACATCGTGGACATGGAGGAGGCGATGGAGCCAGACGCCCCAGTTGTCCACCCTGAGAGACAGGGCATTGACTGTGATGGAAACATACTTGACCACAACATCCAGGAGTGGGGTGACGTCGAGGAGGGCTTCAAGAAGGCTGATTTTATCATCGAGAACAGGTTTTACACGCCTAGGGTCTGCCACGCGGCACTTGAGCCCCACGCCATGCTGGCCGAGTGGGACCTTGACGGAAACCTCACTATGTGGAGCAGCGAACAGACTGCCTTCATGATCAGGGATAGCCTAGCTGATGCCCTCAAGATGCCCAGGAGCAAGATCAGGTTCATCGTACCAGACTACGTGGGAGGGGGTTTCGGGGGCAAGTACGAGAGCGCGGAGAAGATCGCCCTAGCAATACTGGCGAGGAAGGCAGGTAAGCCGGTGATGTGGCGGTTGACCCGTGAGGAGGAGTTCTACACCACCAGGACCAGGAGTCCATGCATCTTCGAGAGTAGGACAGGAGTCACCAAGGACGGTGTCTTCGTTGCACGGCAGATGAGGGGGATAATCGACATCGGAAGCTACGCGTGGGGGGCCATCATGAGCAGCAGGGCCGCCAGCTACATGACCATGCTGTATAAGTGTGCAAACATCAAGTATACGGGCTACGGCGTCTACACAAACACCCCTCCCAGTGGTGCAATGAGGGGGTTCACCAGCACACCAATCCACTACGCCATGGAGGCGGAGATTGATGAGATTGCGGCTGCCATTGATATGGATCCCTTAGAGTTCAGGCTCAAGAACAAGCTCAACGTGGGAGATATAATCCCACTCAACGGCGTTGCTGTTTCCAGCAGCGGTCTGGAGGAGACAATGCTCAAGGGGGCGTCAGCGATTGGCTGGCACAGGAGGAACGCTAAGCCAGGTGCCCCGGATGCTAGGTACAAGCGGGGAATCGGCATGGCCAGTTACTGCCATTACAGCCCAATGCTCAAAGGCACCGAGCGGAGCATAGGCAACGCAGTTTTGAAGTCAAACGTCGATGGCTCGTTCCACTTGCTCCTAGGATTAGCGGATATCGGTCAGGGACTCAGGACTATCATGGCCCAGATATGCGCGGAAGCCCTAGGTGGGATTCTCGACGAGATCAACTTGACCCTTGCCGATACCCAGACCACCCCGTGGGGCACTACTACCGCGGCCAGCAGGTCAACTATCGAGACAGGAGGGGCCGTCAAGGACGTTGCCGAGAAGATGAAGCGGCGGCTCATCGAGCTGGCGTCAGTGATGATGGGACTCCACGAGGGGGACCTTGACACCAAGGAGGGATTGGTGTACGAGTTGGCGAATCCAGGCAATAGCGTCAGGTTCGGTGAAATACTCCACCACCCCGATGTCTACCTCCGCGGCGACAACGTCATCGTACTGAAATCAACGTACAGCGTCCCACAGTTCGTCCCGCCCTACGGGAGCCAGTTCGCCGAGGTCGAGGTTGACACTGAGACCGGAGAGGTGAGGGTCATCAAGATGGTGGCCGCCAGCGACGTGGGACGGGCCATCCACCCAAAGAGCGTCGAGGGGCAGTTGGAGGGAGGCATCCACATGGGAATCGGCTTCGCTCTTGCCGAGGAACTGAAGATCGACCCGGTGACGGGCGCGCCGCTGAACCCCAACTTCCTTGACTATAAGCTGTTCAGGGCAGGGGACATGCCAGAGCTCAAGATAATCATCGTTGAACCCGTTGACCCCTACAGCGTCTACGGAGTAAAGGGGGTAGGGGAGATGACGGTGATAGCCACGGCCCCGGCCATCCGTAACGCCATCTTCAACGCTACGGGTGCAAAGGTGTTCAGGTTGCCGTTGACCAGCGAGAACGTTCTGGCAGCACTGAAGGAGGGACATGTTTAGTCCCTTCTTTTTCTTGCCCTCTGTAATTTCGGTATGTAACGTTGTTTCTTGGCTCTTTATATGCAAACGTCTTATTGAAGGGTCATGAATCAGCGTAACGCGATCGAGATCGACGGCCTGGTGAAGAGGTTCGAGGACATCACGGCAGTTGACGGCCTCAGCCTTGAAATCAGAGAGGGAGAGATATTCGGCCTTCTCGGGCCCAACGGTGCGGGTAAGTCGACAATTATCAACATTCTATCAGGGCTCATCGAGCCCACAAGCGGCTCAGCAATGGTGGGCGGCTTTGATATTACCAAGCAGCCGGGGAAGGTCCGTGAGCTGATAGGGGTTTGCCCCCAGCACTCGGCGTACTACAAGTACCTGACCGGTAGGGAAAACATCAAGCTCTTCGGTGATCTCCACGGGATGCCGAAGGTACTAATCAACAAGCGGTCCGCCCAACTCATCGAGAAGATAGGACTTGAGGAGGCGGCTGACCGGAAATCAGGCGATTACAGCGGCGGGATGGTCAGGAGGATTAATCTCGCCATGGCGCTCATAAACGACCCCGAGATAGCATTCCTAGACGAGCCAACGGTGGCCATGGACCCCCAGAGCAGGCGGGCTACATGGGATTTCATCGAGGAGTTCCGTCAAAGTGGGAAGACCGTGATTCTCACTACCCATTATATCGAGGAGGCCGAGGAGTTAGCTGATCGTGTCGGTATTATCGACCATGGCAAGCTCATCGCCCTAGATACTCCTAGGGCTTTGATTGACACCAATGGCGGTGAGAATCTGGAGGATGTGTTCATCGGACTCACTGGGCGTAACATCAGGGAGGCGGTCTAGATGAATTTCCAGAGGGTCAGGGCTCTTACGGTTAAGGAGATACTCCGGGTGCTCCGTGAGCCCGCGAACCTATTCATGTTAATCATGCTTCCCCTCGTCATGACCCTCGTCTTCGGCATCGCCTTTGGGGGAATCGGCGGAGGAGACATCAAGTACGGCGTTGCGATAGTGGATCAGGACGCATCATCTTGGTCCGGGGAACTTGTCTCCGGTCTGAACATTTCAGGCGTTCTTGTTCCCCAGTTCTTCGAGGACAGTACCAGCGGGAAGGATGCGTTGAGCCAGGGTAAGGTCAGCGCTGTACTTGTCATCCCGAACGGGTTCGGTTCAAGCGTTGATGGCTTCAAATCAAACCCGGTTGAGGAGGCATCATGGACCGTGACCACCCTTGAACTTTCCATCGACCAGGGTTCAATGGTCGCAGGGTCCGTTGTCCCCTCTCTTGTCCAGCAGGCACTCACTGTGACCCTTTACGGTGTTGAGGCGCTTTCGCCCCCAAGCCCTGTAGTCATTGGTTCACCCGTGTTAGTGGAGTCCGTCAAAGTCACCCAGTTTGACAACATGATGCCCGGTATGTTCAGCTATGCTGTCATCTTCGTGACCATGATCGTCTCGCAGGTCTTCACAGAGGAGAGGCAACAGGGGCTGCTCAAGAGGATAGCATTCACGCCCACGACGGCCGCCGATATCTTCGCTGCGCAGATAACTGCTAACACAATCACCGGGGTCTTCCAGATCACGGTGGTCTTGGGATCATCATACCTGATGGGCTTCAGACCCATGGGTGGGCTTGCAGGAATAGGCTTAGCTTATCTGATGTCACTGCTGTTGGTCCTTTGCAACGTGGGATTCGGTTTGATCACTGCCACACTGGCAAAATCATCAGGCTCGGCATCTGGGCTAGCATTCCTATTCATCCTGCCACAGATGATGCTGGGCAGCTTCATACCAGGCATCCCGGAGGGCCTGTCAAGGCTTGTGCCGAGTACATACGTGACACAGACATTGACAAACGTGTTCCTTAGAGGAGCATCTTCAACAAGTGATACGTCTCTACAGAACCTAGGCATCCTGGGAGTCTATAGTCTAGTTGTCATTGTGGTCGGGATAGTCCTGTACAACAAATACGGGAACAGGTAACCTTTTTATTAATATGGAGCTGTCTAGCAGACTCCGTGTTTTTCTTTTGGAACGCCTAGACCTTTCTCCTTCCTCCGCTCCTCCCATGTCTTGTACGGCTCGTCAAGCCTCTCCTTCCAGTTGACATAGTCTTCCTTGTAGAGGTCTGCCTTGACGTAGGGCTCGTCATCGGGGCCAATGACGTACTCCCTTTCCTCGTCGTGTGGCTCCTCGTTGAACAGCACCTTTCCACGCTTGTTCCAGTTGTTCAGTGTGCTAGCCATCTGGGGCATGTTCTCGCTGGGGATACTTAACGCGACGTGGTTGGGGTTCATGGCCATGACGCTGAACACGCCGAAGCAGCCCAGGGTGTACCGGGGCTCGCCAGTCATGTATGCCTCGGCCCAGCTGCTTGAACAGGTGCCTGGACCCGTCCGGCTCTTGGGCGTGATACCGCTGTTCCACTGTAAAGCTCTTGACGCGTACATCATCTGCTTGGGGTTGCCGAAGAGGACAACGATGTCGGGGTCAAAGGGGCAGTCGCTAAGCGGGGCTATTGCCAGGTACCTGTAGACGTTTGGTATGATGGTATAGTCGTTGACAAGGTTCCGCAAAGATGCCGCTTTCGTGCCGTATATCCTTGGTTCAGCCTTTAAACCGCTAGTGGGCGGTCTCATGCTGTTCCACGCTCCGTGGTCTGTGCCATCAATTATGGGCGCAAGGCCGACGTAACCATCGCCGTTGCATACGGGGGCCTCACCAACCACCGGCCTGCTCTTGGTGCCGTCCAGGATGTACGTCTCAAGCCTGAACCTGCTCCGCATCATGTACTGGCAGTGCATCAGCTTGAGTGGGCCATCGTAGACGTGCTTCTCCAGGTGCGGGGGTAGTGTCCCATCCGGGTACCACGCCATTGCGACGGGGTCACCGTACAGCTCAAGGGTATCAACGAGTATCTCCGCCTGTTTTGCCGGGGGGTAGCCCATCCAGTCGCGGTCATAGACCGACCAGTCATAATCAACCATGACAGCATCAGGGCACGAAATGTATTAAAAAACTTGCATCCACAGCTCCCATGCCTCTATCTTGGCAGGTGATTAGTTTTCATCTATCTTTATGACTAAATACACGGTTGTTGAAGGGGCTAGGCCGCCCGGTTTTTCACGACATCCAGGAGTTCCCTTGCGATCGTCGTGACATCATCCAGCCGGTACTCGGGGCGATCATAGCCCAGGGTCTCGCGCATGATTTTCGCCGCCTCGTCGGTCAGTACAAGCGTTCCGTCTGACTTTATTTCCTCGATGCCGTCATACTTCGCCCCATCAGCGTTGACCTGCTCTGCTTCCTTCAGGGTCAAACCCTCGGGCATCACCACTTCAACGTCGTCATACGAGAGCCTCACAGGATACCCTCCCTGAAGCCCGTGTGGACCTGACGCGTGCAGAAGCTCATGTTTGTCGAAATAGATGGCAAGCACGTTCCTCAGGAAACACGAGGCCGTCGCCTGCTGTGGCGGTGGACCCGTCCAACCCGTCGCCCCCATTCCCCTGCTCCTTGCCTTCATAACCAGCGGCCCCAGCTTGTCCTTGGGGAACATGTCAGTCACGTCCTTGTTGTCTGCGAAGATCCTGACCCAGTAGGGTGCCTTCATCCCCGTGGTCACAACGGAGTGGTGTCCCACAAAGGACACGTCAACCGTCTGCATTGGCACCTTGAGCTTCTCGGCCACTACCATCTTGATTGGCGGGATGAGCAGCGCCGTGTTGCCTCCCCCGATAGTCGGGGCCAGCCCTGCCTTGCCCAGCACCGGGTTTACCCCGTCGGGGAAAGAGCAGTTGACGACCCTGGTGTCGATCTTGGATTTCTTAACTGCCTGCATGAGGCTGTGGGTCAGCGAGAGGTGCATGGGCACCCAGGGCCCTGAGCCAGCCACGTTAAGCCTCTTGTAGACCTCGGCTGGCAGCGTGTGGCGCACCCACCACGACATGAGGCTCGTCACGTTGCAAATGACCGTCGGTCTCTCCCTCTGCAATATCTCCACAGTCCCGTCGATATCGTACAGGTTCATGGGCGTGAAGCTTGTATCAGGGTAGAACTCCTGCTGGGATGCGCCGAATATGGCGTCCCTCGTCTTCACGAGCCCTAACTCCGCGTTGACATCAGCGGATATGATCTTGCTGACGCCCGTGACCCTTGTCAGAAACTGTAAAATGTGGAACCCAAGGTCCCCGAGGCCGATAACCAGAATACTTCCCGCCATCAAAACACAACCAATTGCGTGTAGAAGGCTTTGAGTCACGTGTTATTCAGTTTTCTGTCTAAACGTGGGCTATGATGCGATCGCCGTGTTGATGATGTGGGCGAAATCCTCGGCTGATGCGCCCACTAGAGTTGTTTTCCTCTCACCAAAGAAGCTGACTACCTTTTCCTTGATTGATTCAGGGGACGCATCTATCCCAAGAAGCTGTCCCTCAAGGTCCTCTAGGTCCGCCTCCGGGAGGAGGAAGAAATCCCCTGATATCTGGAGCCAACTGATCTTGCCGCCCTCGACCTCTATCTTGGCGCAGAGGAGTTTCCCGCCGGGCACCTTGTACTCGCATCGCTTCATCGCGTCATCTCCTGAAACGCCACTCGCGTGAGGCGTACTTTTCCCTGAACTCGCCTACAAGCTCTTCTTCGTGGGGTGATAGTTCCCCTTTCACGAGTTCAACCCCTAATGCCTTGGCGAAACCCTTCTCCATTGCCGCCCTGACCTCCTCGAAGCTCACTTTCCTGTCAAGAACCTGCCTGATGGTGGTGACCCGCTCGTTGGCCTGCTTGATGAGCTTGTCGCTGATCTTGGTGTCGCTGATCTTCAGGACGCTGAACATCTGCTTGGCATCGAAATCAACAAGTATTGTCCCATGGTGGAGCACCGCGCCGTACCGTCTGATCTGGGCGTTCCCCGATATCTTCTTGGGCCCCACGATGATGTCGTTGATGGGCTTGAAATCGGCCTTGATCCCTAAAATTGCTAACCCCTCGATGATCCCGTGGCACAGGTACCTGTACGACTCGGTGGGGTCGTCGCTGATCCTGGGGTCCTCCTCGTCCATGACGATGCTGTACGTGATCTCCCCCTCTGCGCTGTTGAGCACGGCCCCTCCGCCGCTGATCCTCCTGTTCAGGTCGATGCCGTACTTCTCCAGTGCATCCAGGTCAACCTCGTCCTCGACGCTCTGGAAGTAGCCCAGGGTGACAGCTGATGGTGTCCACCTGTAGAAACGGAGGGTATCAGGGCCTCCCTCGCCCTTTGACTTTGTGAGTACCTCGTCGGTCGCCATGTTTGTGTAGGCATCGTTGACCTTGAGGTCCAGGAAGCGCATCTTATTGGTCAATACTATCAAGAGAACGGTGGAGTCCACGTATAAAAGAATTAAATAAACTATATTTGTGGCTGTTTTTTTCTGAATCTCGTTAATATTACATAGTCAATGGCCAGTAGTATCCCTAGGAGAAGTGATATTGAGTATGGATTTCAAGGACAAGGTAGCGGTTGTAACCGGGTCTTCCCGCAGCATCGGGAGGGGTGTCGCGTTAGCCTTCGCACGAGAAGGGTGCGCTCTGGTTATCAATTACCGGAAGAGCCGGGATGAGGCGGACGAGGTCGTTAAAACCATCAAGGAGATGGGCGGGAAGGCGATAGTGGTTCAATGCGATGTCTCGAAGAGGGAGGACGTTGAGGCCATGTTCAAGGCCGTTATTGACGAGTACGGCAAGGTGGATATCCTGGTCAACAACGCGGGGATCGCCTCGGGGGGGTCAATTCTTGAGACCACCGATGAGTCATGGGATTCACAGATGGCGGTCAATCTCAAGGGCGTCTTCCTCTGCTCCCAGATAGCCGCGAGGCTCATGGTGGAGAGGAAATACGGGAAGATCGTTAACATCTCCTCGAACTCGGGGTTCGGCATTGCCATGGACGGAGAGACCAGCTACGCCGTATCAAAGGCAGGTGTGATTCAACTCACAAAGAGCTGCGCCTATGACCTGGGCCCCTACGGCATCAACGTCAACTGCGTCGCGCCTGGGGCCGTTGACACGGTGATGCTTCAGGGGAGCCGGAGCGACGAGGAGTACGCGAAGGTCCTTCAGGGAAGGATAGACCGGGCGTCTCTAGGGATATACGGTACTCCGGAGGACATCGCCAACGCGGTCCTGTTCTTCGCGAACGACAAATCCAGGTATATTACGGGGAAAATCCTTCTGGTTGACGGTGGTCGAAAGGATTTTCTATAACCCTTTTTTATTTAAATTATTGAGTTGATGCTGGAAGTAGTTCTCACTATAGATAGGAATGGTATCAAGACTTCCAGGATCAGTGAGATTATCACAAGGGTTCTCTGATATGGAGAATCTCGACAAAAAAATGCATTAAACTAATGATTAATTGCTATTTGCGATATAGATCAGTAATTAATAAAACATGCACGTTAATATTAAATACGTTCAGATAAATCGATTCTATCCAAAATGCACTTTTAAATAACTCCCGTGGACAAGAAACCTGTATCGGACGCGGGTAAGAAACAAGGTTCAAGCAAGTATGCCTCAATCATTGAAGCATTTCTTGAGTCGGAACATTAATTGGTCAAGGTGGTAGGCACGGGAAAAGACGCTGATTCCCTGCGGGTTCAACTAATCAGGGTGTGCAAACACCGTGGGATAGACTCGGTTACGATCACGGTTAGGAACAGAGAGTTGTATTTAGAGAAGGAGTGATCAGCCTTCTCGTGTGGAGGCACAATAGTCTCGATCATATTTTCACGTACTATGCAAATGGTACTAAGGATGTATATGGGTCGTTTACTACTTTGCGGTGCGTATTTTCTCTGTATAATGTCCAAATCCTTGATACTAGATCTCTCCAAAACTCCCTCCCTCCATGAAACCGTATTTTAGACACCGCCGCGGTACCTGTGGCATGAAGATCATCGCGTTAAACTCAAGCCCAAGGAAGGACTGGAACACCGCCCTGGTGCTCAAGAAGGCACTGGAGGGGGCAGCCTCGGCCGGGGCAGACACGGAGTACGTCCACCTCAACGACATCAGCTACCGGGGCTGCCAGAGCTGCTTCGCCTGCAAGACCAAGGGAGGCAAGAGCTACGGCAAGTGCGGGTTCAACGACGACCTGACCCCCGTACTCAACCGTATCGAGGAGGCTGACGCCTTCATCATGGGCTCCCCCATCTACTTCGGCGAGGTGCCCGGCATGATGCGGAACCTCATGGAGCGGCTGGTCTTCCCCCGCTACGAGTACACCAAGAGCCCGCTACTGAGCCCACGCATGATCAGGAACGCCCACGTCTACACTATGAACATCAACCACGAGACCATGGAGGGCTGGCTCAAGCCCAAGTTTGACTCTATCCAGGGCATGTACGAGAGGGTCATGGGGCGGGCGGAGACCCTGGCCGTGACAAAGACCCTCCAGTGGGACGATTACTCAAAGTATGTTACCGACGGTACCGACGAGGCCGAGAAGAAGGAGTCCCGGCGGGAAAAGTTCCCGGTGGACCTTGAGGCCGCGTACCAGCTGGGAATACGGCTGGTCTCGTAACCGGGAATTTTTTTTATCGTTATACCCAGTGACCGGAGCGGTAATTTTTTTTACGCGATTGTACCCGTGGCAGGAACTGGAATATTTTTTTGCGATAAATGCGGTAACCGCTCACAAGGGGTCAGAGATCGATATTTCCTCCCACCCGCTACCACCTTTTTCGCCTTATGTCATGTTACTTGATGCAAGACAGTACGGGCCCGACATAATCGATGCTAAAAGCACCGAGACCTAAACATAGCCGTGCCCATCAAGATCACCGTCGTCAAGACCATTGCCCCGGAGGACGTTTTCAGGGGCGATATACCCGGCTATATCCCCGAGGAGAGCAGGACAGCCTGCACCCGACACGTCGTCGGCGACACGTTCACCTCCCAGACCCACGAGTGCCCCGATGGATTCTGCAACTGGGCCTACGCCGACATCCAGAAGGACATCTCAGACCTCCACTACGACTCACCGCCCTACTATGAGAGGTGGCTCAAGGGACACAGGGTCAACTACATCAGCTGCACCAACGGCCTCGCCCCCGTGATATTCAAGATAGAGAGGGTCCACGATGAGTGACGTGAGGATAACCGTGGTCAGGAGCTTCGACAAACACGATCTGTTCAACCCGCTCCCGGACGAGCTGGAGCTGATCCCCTCCCCTTGCAGGCTAAAAGAGGGACAGCAGTTCACGTGCGGAAACGAGCAACTCCCAGCAGGCTTCTGCTCGTGGGCCTTCAACGACATCTTCAGGGACGTCGTCCACCTCATGAGGGGAGGCGACTACCCCTGGATCGGGAAAAAAGGCTTGACATATAGCAGCTGCACCGACGGCAGGAAAACAGTGGTCTTCAAGCTAGAGCGGATCTAGGCTCTCAGAATCTCCTTGGTGTCGGGCTCCCTGAAGCCAAAGCCGTCGTGCCTCAGTTCCATCAAAACGTAATCCGGGTGGTCCACCGTCAGGAAGAAGCTGGCCGCCCACCCGATCCTGTTGTAGATCTTCTCCCGTGTACCCTGATCCTCCACTTCCCGCGTTTCCCCCATGCCCCGTATGAAGCCGTCCACCTTCTCCCCCTCCAGGGTTAGATAGTACTCGAATCGGGGGTTCTCCCTGATCTGTCGTAGTTTATTTGCATCCTGCCCTCCCCTGGCCCCCGTTATCATGTAGAACTCATCACCCGATCTGATCAGCGTCATGGGCCTGACCCTGGGTTGACGCCCCTCCACGGTTGCGAAAGAGACCACCTGCTGCTCCTTGAAATAACCGTAAATCCTGTCCGTTAAACCCGTCATAGGTCAAAGTAATCAAATCAGGAAATAAGAGTATCAAGCAATCGGTGCTGAAGTTCAAAGCCCGATCCTGTACTTGGCACAGTTTATATTCCATCAGGCGTCCCTAACGCGGTACCGGGGAAACTTATGTCTGAAGATAAGGGGAAAACATATCTGGCCTACCTGGCCTCGTCGCATTTCGTAATACACGTCTACACATTCCTGCTCCCCGTGCTCCTGCTGCCGTTCCAGGACGAGCTGGGGATCAGCCTCGTGCAGCTCAGCCTGCTCTCAAGCATCCCGAAGCTACTGAACGTCATCATCTACATACCGACAGGAGTCATATCCGACAGGTACCCGTCCAGGACACTGACCGCCAGCTTCGCTATAACTGTCGTGGGCTCCCTGCTAATTCCCCTCTCCAACGATTTCATGTCCCTGCTACTGGGGTTCATCATGCTCTCCATCGGAGGTACCCTCTACCATCCCCCAAGCCTCAAGATGGCAAGCGAGTTCAGCACGACGAAGATCACCACGGCCATGGGGATACACAATATGGGCTCAAGCCTGGGTTTCGCCGCGGGCCCCTTGCTGCTCAGCATATTCATGGACAGGAGCTCGTGGAGGCACAGCTACTACGTCTGGACAGTGCTGACCATCCTCATGACCATCGTGACCTACAGGTACACCCGTGGAACGTTGAAAGGAGCCGAGACTAGCAAGTCTTTCAACGTCTTCTCTGGTATCAGGAACATCCTGTCAATGGACTTTGCCCTGGTGGTAGCCATATCCACCCTGGTGGAGGCCATATTCATGATACTCGTGACCTTCGTGCCAATCTACTTCACAATCGAGATGGGGTTGAGCTACAGTTTAACTAGCTTCATCTCCGGGGTCATGCCGCTAACCGGGCTCGCAGGCAGCTTCCTTGGCGGTTACTCTGGTGACAAGTACGGGATATACAAGACCGGCATGTTCACAATGGGTTTCCTGGCAGTGCTCCTAGCGTTGTTCCCCCGGATGAACACACTGGTGCTGGCAGCGGCCGTCTACGGGCTATACCGGAGCTTGCAGGCCGCCTTTATGCCTATAATAAACGGAATGATTACTGGAAATAGCAACAGGGAGAACCGTAGCCTGGCTTTCAGCTTCAACTTTGTGCTGGTGAACCTCCTTGGGTCAATATCAACGACGGGCATCAGCTACGTCATAGAGAGCAGGGGCACCCCCGTGATATTCCCCGTCTCCATCGTCATGATTATTCCAGTCATTGGCCTGTTGTGGATGCTGCAAAGGCGCTCCAGATTGGCTAACAAGTAAAAACGACCTGTAACCAGTCAATTCACATCATCAAGACATAACCAATAAGGTGACTTGTCAGTAACAGATTATCTTGAACTGACATGTTCGACAATTACTACATCACAGTCATCCAGAACTACATTACCATCAACTTCAACTTCTGGTACTGGTTCTGGGTTTAACCCTACCAAACTCTATCTTTTTTTCGAAATTAACAAAAAAAGAGAAAATAGGGGTTGTATGTTAGGGCAAATGCCAAAGATGTATCATAAACATGCGGGCCATCCAGCCAACATAGTTTAGTTAATCGAAAATGAGGTACATCAACTCACCTTGTATGAGATTGTGCTGATGTACTGGCATATTTGTTCTGTCAAGGAATAAGAAATGAGTTGGTTACAGATCACTGAAAAGATGCTTCATCCTTCTCTTATAGTCATCAAACGCAGACCTGCCATCATCTGTTAGGCTCAACCGCGTAACCGGTTTCTTTTCGACAAACTCTTTCTCGACGCTGATGAATCCGGCAGTCTCAAGCTTGCTCATGTGACTGCTGAGGTTCCCGAACGTCAAACCTGTCTGGTTCATGAGGAACAGAAAGTCTGCGCTTTCCACCACGTAAAGGTTCGCCATCAGTATCAGCCTTGCAGGCTCGTGAATGAGCTTGTCAATAGCCTTAACGTCGGGAAAATCATCTCGCGACTCACTCATGCATAGGCTCTCCGGTAATCGGGTACTTCTCCTTGAACTTGCGGAGGAGCATATAGCCGTTTCCCAGCATAACGATTCCAAGCAACAGATTGACGGGGGCCATGGCCTGCCAGATATCCCACGTCGGATTCAAGGTTAGGAAATGGTTCAGTAAATGCAGAGTGAACGCAGACCCCCCGTAGTATGAAAATCTCTTTACCTCGGTGGTGTAGCCGACACTCATCAATCCACCGCCAAGGAAGATGGCGCCAAATATAACGTCCCCGTAATCCCTTATCACGAATATCCATCCAGGAGTCTCCACTGCTACTGTCGACTTGAAAAGCAACACGCCGATCACCATTATGAATGTCAATACTAGGATGAAAACGTAGATTAATTTCCTAACGCGACCTTTTCTTGTCTCCCTGAACTTCACGTATCCCATACGGGGTACCGTGATCTGTTTTTTCGCTGACGTCCAAACCGAGACCCCTAGGATATACCACAGGTAGAATGGAAAGTCAAGCTCAGTCAGAGCGACCCCACCTAACCATGCAAGCACTGCTCCTATTCCCATATCCAGGAGGCCGTCCTCGTAGTATGCAAGGTAAGCCTTCCTCTCAAGGGCTTTCAGGTTTATCTTATCACTCATCGCCGGGAGCCTCCTTCACAGGATGGTTTTTTCTGAACAAGACGAACCTAATGATCCCTGCAACGATGAACATCCCGCTCATCAAGAGCATGTACAGCTGAATCCCTAGCTTTGGGTCAGAAAAGTCCTTCAACGAAAACGCAAGTCCACCGCCCAGGACCGCGAGGATATAGATGTAATAGATGTTATCCACGGTCTTTGACAATGTGTACTGGAATGCTCCGAACAGGATCGTTCCTATGAGCATTGGCAGCCATTTGTAGATCAGGTTACCTGAGATTGTTCCATAGGCCAGGTAGATGAACAGACCGAGGATGACACCCGCCGTGCCCACGAATGTCAAGATTCCGTATCCGGTTTCCTTGGAGTCATCATCTGCTAGCTTCACGTATCCAATCCGTGGGTATGTGAACCTCTTCCTGAACCCTTCAAGTATGCTGTTCAAGAACACAACGTACAGGCCCAGAAACGGTGTGAACATCGGTTTTCCCGAGAATGATGCGCTGGACACGAACAATATTGCTCCCATCAGGAGCTCCATGAGACCATCCTGAGATAGCAGCTTGTTGGCGCGTTGCTTCATTTCATTCAGGTCAATTTTTACTGTCATTTTTCTAATTAATTCAAAGTACTTTGTATAATATAAGTACTTTGTATTACAAAGTTGAATGTTGGTCGGTATTGAGACTAGCAAGAATATTTCAATATCCTAACCCCTTTCACTGTATTCGCGGTGGACCTATGCTAAACGACAAGATTCTAAGAAAACTAATCACAGAACATGACCTCGTGACTGATTACCTTGACCTAGACAAGCAGTTACAGCCCAGTGGCTTTGACCTGAGCCTTGAGGGAGTCGAGGAGTACCTTGGCGGAGGCGCGGTAGACTTCAGCAACAAAGAGAGAGTAATCGCGGAAACAAGAACTATAGAACCCGACAGTGATGGCTGGATTAATCTCAAAAAGGGCGTCTACAAAGTGGTGTACAACGAGGTAGTGAAGATGCCCTTGAACGTAGCAGCCATCGCGAGGACGCGTTCAACACTGCTCAGGAATGGCGCAGAGGTAGGGACCGCAGTCTGGGACCCAGGATACGAGGGTAGGAGTAGCAGCATGCTCACAGTACATAACCCCCATGGGTTAAAGCTGAAGAAGGACGCTCGGGTCGCCCAATTGATATTCTTCGAGACAGGAGACGTGGAAAAGGGGTATAACGGCGTCTACCAGAAGGAAAGAATATAATTTTCGCAACCTATTTATTCTATACACATTTTCAAGAGGGCAACGGTGTAATCATTGTCAGATATATTCAGGACAAGACTAGCCAAGGAGTTCGATGACCGAGTTGCCAGGTACCACACAAGCACAGTGGAGGACCTGCGTATGTTTGAGGAGGACATCGATGGAACCATGGCTCACGATATCATGCTTCACGAGCAGGGCATCCTTGAACAAGAGGACCTTGCATTGATACTAGGCGCACTCCAGGAGATCAAAGAGGAGTGGAAGGCAGGAAAGCTCACAATCGGCGCAGAGTACGAGGACATCCACCCATTCATTGAGGCCAGGGTAATCGAAAAGATTGGCATTGAGGTGGGCGGAAAACTACATGCGGGCAGGAGCAGGAACGATCAGGTCATGGTTGACATGAAGATGGTCAGCAAGAAGGAGCTCTTAGCTATCGCAGAGAACGTGTTGGCTCTTATCAAGACGCTGGGCGAGCTGGCTGACAAGCACACGGAAACCCCGATGGTTGCTTACACGCATGGACAGCAGGCCCAGATCACAACCTATGGCCACTACTTGTGTGCATACATTGACCAGTATATGCGGGACTACAAAAGGATCAAGCAGTGCTACGACAGGGTAAACTACAACCCACTTGGCTCTGCAGCGATCGCAGGAACAAACTTCCGTATAAACAGGCTGAGGACGGCAGAGCTCCTAGGCTTTGACAATATCCAGACAAACAGCATGGACGCTGTTAGCAGCCGCGACTGGGCTATCGAGATCAATAGTGTGCTCAGCATTCTCATGGCAAACATGAGCCGGATGGCAGCCGATATGGTGATGTGGGCGGGGGCCGAGTTCCAGTACATCAGACTCAGCGACGAGTACAGCAGTAGCAGCAGTATCATGCCCCAGAAGATCAACCCAAGCACACTTGAGCTCATCAGGGGCAAGACAGCAGAGGTCTACGGCGGCCTACAGGAGGCACTGACCATGGTCAAGGGACTCCCCACGGGCTACTACCAGGACCTGCAGCAAACAAAGATTACCCTATGGCGTGTGTTCGATACAACAAGAACAAGCGTCGAAGTGCTCAACGGTGCAATCGCAACACTGACGGTCAACGAGGACAAGATGCTTGAGCAGACCAAGGGCAGCTTCATCTACGCAGTGCAGCTGGCTGAGGTTCTGGCAGAGGAGACCCTCAGCTTCCGTGAAGCATACAAGGTAACAGCAGGAGTTGTTAACAACCTGGTGGCCGATGGAAGGACTATGGAGGAGCTGACTGCAGAGGACGTGCAGAAGGTAGCCAAGGAACTGTTCGACAAGGACATCAAGGTCAGCAGCAGCATCGCGGACAAGGTTAGCAACCCGATCAAGGCACTCAACAACCTGAGAAGTCCAGGGAGCCCACACCCCGCAGAGACAGCAATGGCCGTGGAGAACCGGATGGAGCTCAGGGAGCGTTACTGGAAAGAGTTTGATTTCCTCAAGATCAAGCTCGTTATTGCGGCTGATAATCTAAAGAACGCCATCGCAAGGTACACAGCCTAAATACCTTTTAGAGAGGTATCCTCTCTACTTTTCTGACACTATTTGAAGCGAATCTACCTTCTAGCTGCTATAATTCTCATTTTTGGCGTAACATATGCAATCGAGTACTATGCGAACTCCCAGTTCGAAACCCAGGAACTCGTTATCTCAGGGATCTCGGGATCTGAACGGGGCGTTGTCCAGACTTTCGATTACCTCAAGGACGATGAACTTGTTGGATCCTATTCTTACAAGATGGAAGAATCTGGTGACCAATATATCATGATGAGTGAGACCGATGTCACATCTGGAGAACATGTCCTTGAGCTGGAGACCGTTTATACATTCGATAACCTCTACAAGCCGGAATATTACTCTCTTACTGCAACCAGCAACGGTGAGGAAAACGAGATAACGACTGAGATTACGAACGGAAATATCACTACATCTGTTACCTCTGCGGGCGTGACCGTGAATTTCACTGATGTGTACGTTGATGGAATGTTACTGATAGAGAACAGCATGCCAGGGTTCTGGGAGGTTCTCTTCAATTCGTTTGAGGTTGAGCGTGGCGTCAAGTACTCCGCGAGCATCTATATCCCGCAGGCTGCGATGGCCTTTGATGTGAACCTCGTGGTCAGCAAAGATGACCAGTTGATCTGGGTTGGCGACGAGAGACTGGAGTGCATGGCCATCGGTGAGGCGAACCTAGACCTCGGTTTCTACATGTATGAGGGAGAATTGGTTGAGATGAGAAGCGAGGGCCAGGGCGTCGTACTGCGAAAGATACTGAACTAGACCCTCATGGCCAGGGCCAAGGCCCCTATCAGGACAGCGTCCCCTCCCAGGGGCGTCACCTTGATCTCGGGTTTTCTGTTGATGAGGTGTTTATCGATGTTTTCTCGTATCGGATCCAGGACCAGTCTTGGGTTGTTGAGCGCTATGGACCCGCCCACGGTTATGATCTCAGGGTCGAAAAGATTCGTGATGTTGGCGAAGCCAGCCGCGTTGATTTTACCGATCTCAGTTACCACACCCAATGCGACCTCGTCGCTCTGTTTTGCAGCGTCGTAGATAGTCTTGGATGTTAATTGATTAAGGTCTCCACTAATTAGGTTGGCTATCAGGCTTTTCCTCCAGCTTGCTTTCATCAGTTTCAACGCGAACCTCGGAATATTGCTGCCGCTGGCGTAAGCCTCCCAGTGGCCATAGCTGCCACACCCGCACTTGATGTCGGAGTACGCGTCGATTGTGATATGTCCGATCTCGGGGGCGTTCCCATCCTTCCCCTGGAGAAGATGGTTATCGACAATCGCTCCCCCTCCGATGCCGGTGCTGATGGTGACGTAGACGATGTTGCTGTACCCCTTTCCCGCACCGAACCTCTGCTCACCTAGCACGGCCGCGGCGCAATCGTTTACCAGTTTGGTCTTGATTCCGAAGTGATCCTCAAGTGGTTGAGTGACAGGGATGTAGTTGAAGGGGTAGTTTGGGGTGTTTGTGATCTTGCCCGTCTCCAAATCGATGGGCCCGATGCTTCCGATCCCGATTGATTCAGGATTTCCGTCCTTTACGTCCCCAATCAGGCGGATGATTTGCTGGGATACACCGTCAGCTCCCTTTCCTGTCTCAGTCAGCTCGGACCGCTTCTCGTGTAGGCCGTCACTGCTACCAGTGGCGACCCTGATGTTTGTAGCCCCAATATCAACGGCGATGTAGCTCAAAGTAAAGAAGAAGAGTAGGTTGAGAAGAAAAAGTTATTTCTCAACTATCTTGGTTTTCAGGTAGCCGACGCCCTCTATCCATGCCTTTAGATGGTCTCCTGGCTTCAAGAACAGCTTGGGGTCGGTCTTTCCGTCGATCCTAGGTGTCTGGTCCATTGCCGTTCCACTGCATGTGCCTCCACAGATCATGTCTCCAGGGTAGAAAGGCACGTCCTTGCTGAGCCATGAGAGCCACCACTCGTAGCCCCTGATGATGCTGGACATGGAGCCGTCCTGCCTGAGCTCTCCGTTGACCCACTGTTTCATGCCTAGGACGTATGGATTTGGGATATCATCTTTTGTTACGATACATGGGCCCATAGGTGCGCTTCCGTCAAAGTTCTTTGCCCAGAAGAAACCGTCTGGTCCACCTCCGAATGCACCGTCCCTTTTGCTCAGGTCGTTGACGATGGTGTATCCATAAATGTAATCCATGCCGTTTTCTTCCACCGTGTCCTTGGCGTACTTGCCCAGGACCGCCGCGAGCTCTACCTCATAGTCCATCCTTTTTGTACTAGCTGGGTAAGGTGTCTCAGTGCCTGGGTCCCTAACGAAGCTTGCCTGCTTCCAGAATCCCCAAGTTCTGTATTCACCCGCCGCGACCTTTGCCTTCAACTCCTCAAGGGTCGTGGTGTCGCCCCTGATCATTTTGTAGGCGTCGATGCTGTGGTCATAAAAGTTGGCCCCCGCCATGGCGATCTTGGTGCCATTGCTTGGCAGTGGTGCCTTGAGCTTGTACTCTCCTTTCTTGTAGACCAACTTCTGGCCCTTGGGGCCGCAACAGGCTCCTGCCTTGACGTGTTCAAGTGCCTTCTTTGCCTTTTCGAGCCCTGCATCTCCCTCCTTGATGAACGCGAGTAAACAGCTTGGAACCTTGGCGTCTGCCTTCCTCTGTGGGTTGGCTGCTCCTTTGCTTTTCTTGTATGCCGCGAACGCATAATTTAGGTCAATAACGCTATCATCTACGAGAGCTCCTAGCCTGCCCTCATTGTACTTGACTAGCTTCATTAGAATCATGATATGGGTGTCCTTTCTGGTTATAAATTATCTCAAAAGATTAATTATTAGTTGAAAAGGCGAGTAATTACAAAAATTATTGGGGTAAAAAGGCGTGGAATAAGATTATATCGTTGAAGAATACACTTTTCTGATGTTTCAACAGAGGTACATGATATGATGGAGATAAGATTCCACGGAAGGGGCGGTCAGGGAGCCGTCACGGGCACAAGGATACTAGCAACTGCCCTATACTATGAGGGAAAATTCACTCAGGGAATCCCGATGTACGGTACAGAGAGGCGTGGCGCACCTGTGGTCAGCTTCCTCCGAGTAGGAGAGGAGCGGATCAACGAGCGTGACCTAGTCCATGAGCCAGACATGGTTATTGTCCTTGACCCCCTGCTCGGTAAGAGCGTTCCAGTCACTGAAGGGCTCAAAAAGGGCGGAATGGTCCTCATTAACCACCCTAGGGGTGGTCGAGATACCGGTCTAGGCGGGGATTTCAATGTATCCAGTGTCGATGCCACGAACATCGCCCTTGAGGAGATTGGACGTCCGATCACAAACACGGCCATACTGGGTGCGTTCGCCAAGGTAACTGGCTCCGTCAGCCTTGAGAGCCTAGAGAGGGCCATCAACGAGCAATGGAAAGGCAGGATCGCGGAAATGAATATCAACGCCGTCAGGAAAGCTTACGAGCAGACCAACGCACCAGTGGATGTCAGCGACCTACCGCCACAGAAGGTAGAAACCAAGCCAGGTGAGCTTAATGTCTCGAGCTGGAGGGTCTACACGCCTGTACTAGACAAGGACAAGTGCATAGGGTGCATGCGTTGTTACATACTGTGTCCAGAGGTGGCAATCAGCATGGTCGACAAGAAGGCAGTGATTAACTACAAACACTGCAAGGGATGCGGTGTCTGCACAGAGGAGTGCCCGGTGGATGCGATTGATTTCGTCCAGGAGACCATCTAGGAGGATTATGAAATGGCAAAGAAATTCGAGGTTATGGTAGGAAACAAGGCAGTGGCTTACGCGGCGAAACTCGCACGAGTGAAATTCGTCAGTGCCTACCCCATTACACCCCAGACAACTATCGTGCAGTACCTGTCAGATATGTGCGCCACCGGCGAGATGGACGCTGAGTACGTCACAATGGAGGGGGAACTCAGCTGCCAGGCAAGCGCCATCACAGCCAGCACAACGGTCAGGAGCTTCACCGCTACAAGCGGACCCGGTCTGCTTTACATGCACCACCCATTACACATGACCAGCTGGGCAAGGCTCCCCCTCGTTATGGCAGTCGTCCACAGGTCAACAAAGGGCATGCAGCCTGACCAGATGGACACAATGAGCCAGAGGGACACAGGTTGGCTTATGCTTGAGTGCCAGAACAGCCAGGAGCTGTTAGACACCGGCATAATGAGTTTCAAGATAGCGGAGGACCCGAGAGTCATGCTTCCAACTATCTTCATGGGCGACGGTTACATCCTAAGCTACACATCTGAACCTGTTGAGATTCCGGACCAGGAATTGGTAGACGAGTTTCTGGGGCCATACAGGAGACCATACCCCATGTTCCCAGAAGAGGCAGCCGAGTCCCTGAAGCTCATGGGTGCAATGTGGTCGAACCAGCACGGCCCCCAGCACATCTGGAAGATGCAACAGGAGGCCGCTATGAACGCCAAGATCGTTATCAAGGAGGTAAATACGGAGTTCCAGAAAAAGTTCGGAAGGAGCTACGGTAACGGGCTGGTAGAGGAGTACAAATGTGAGAACGTTGACGCCGTCCTTGTCGGGATGGGCACCATCGCCTCAACCGCAAAGACTGCTATCGACAGGCTCCAGAAGGAGGGAAAAAAGGTTGGTCTTGTAGCCATCAAGAGCTTCAAGCCCTTCCCGGACGAGGAATTCCAGAGGATCGCAGGATATACCAAGGCTATGGGCGTCATCGACAGGAACGTCTCAACGGGGACTAAGGGTGGAATCACCTTCACAGAGATTAGACACGCGCTCTACGACTTAGACGAGCGTCCTGTCACACTGAACTTCCACGCAGGAATGAGAGGACAAGAGGTCACAGTGGACGGACTGAAACGGATGGCCGAGAAGACCCTCAAAGCAGCGAGGGGCGAGAAAGTAGCTCCCATCGTGGAGTGGGTAGGAGGAAACTGAAATGAGTAAACCAGTGCCATTATCGAGACTAGACGCAAAAGAATTCATCTCCCCTGCAAACAGCGCTTGCCAGGGCTGCGCGGGCAGCATGGTGGCCAGGATAGTTGCAAAGATAATAGGGAAAGAGATGGTCCGGCAGGAAGTAGCTTGCTGTGGCCCGGCTTTCGGGAACATCCAGCAGCCAGTCTTCTACGGCGAGATATTTGAGGGAGCGGGAGCAATGATGACCGGCTTCGCAAGGGCATTCAAGAGGGCAGACAGGGAGGACATCCGAGTCGTCGGAATCATCGGTGACGGAGGTACCAGTGACATCGGGTTCCAGGGATTATCCGCTGCCGCGGAACGTAACGAGGACATGCTCTGGATATGTTATGATAACGAGGCTTACATGAACACAGGCGGACAGAGGAGTAGCGCGACATCCAAGTATGCGTCAACCACTACAACACCAGTCGGTGAGCTTAGCAGGGGTAAGGCAGAGAAGAAGAAGCCCCTTCCACTCATCGTGGCGTTACATGATGTGCCATACACGGCTACTGCCAGCGTTGCCTTCCCGGAGGACTTTATCGGTAAACTAGCCTATGCGAAGCCCATCAGGGGTTTCCGTTTCATACAGGTGAGCGCCCCCTGCCCAACTGGGTGGAGGTTCGACCCAAGGTACTCCGCGAGAATAGCCAAGGATATGGTCGAGAGCGGTCTGTGGCCTCTGTACGAGGTCTATGACGGCACCCTGAAGATCAGCTACAAGCCAAAAGAGCTGAAGCCTGTAAAGGATGTTCTCCATGGCCAGGGTAGGTTCCGTCACCTCACTGACGATGAGGTTGACGAGGTTCAGGGCTATGTCTTCCGGCAGTGGGAGCGACTGGTCGAGAAGGACGGCGCTCCCCTCCTCTAATTATTTTCAATTATTTCTGCTCATTTAACCGGTAAACTGTGCCGTAATTGCGCATGCAAACCTTATATGGTCAAATAAACCACACATTTGACTATGTTAGGCGCTTATCTTGCGTTTATTCCGTTTGTGGTCACCTTGACCGCGATACTGAAATTTAAAATGAAGACCCACAAGGCCGGCCTGCTCGGCACGGCCATTACTTGGTTTATCGCCATATTCTACAGCAAGACCTCTGTCTGGTTGCTTGCTGCCGCGTGGGTTTACGGTATACTGGTCCCCCTGAGCTATACATTAGCCGGGTTCGCGGCATGGTACATGACTTACCATATGATGTTCCACGGGTGCTTCGATCATATCCAGGAGGGCATCAAGCGAATGAAGGGCGGACTCGTGTTCAAGACCTTCTTCCTGTGCTTTGGCATGGGAGTCATGATGTTGTCCTCTGGGGCAGGGTTCACTTGGCTGGCCGTTGTGCTCAACGATATGGGTATCTCCCCGTGGGCTGTCAGCATTCTCATCGAGGGCTCGGCTGATCCGTTGACCCAGTACGCATACTACGCTACGCCGGTGGTTGTCCCGACCCTTCTCTACGGTGAGATGTTCGGTTTTACACTGGCCGATCTTATGCCTATGTTCAACAGGTTCTTCTGGGTTACAATCCCCGGGTTTGCCCTTGCTATGCTTTGGGTGTTGAAAGAGGACGGCCACAAGGTTAGCAGGCGCGACGCAACGATTGTTGTCGTCTACGGGCTATTACTCGCGGGGGTGGTCAACATACTGAACCTCACTGTCGATATCATGGCGGTCGGTATCCTCGCTGGAGCGGCCGGTATGGCCATGCTTTATGGCGCCCAGAAGATTGGGCTGTTCTCTACCTCGGAGGACTTGTCACAGCAGTACGAGCCGATGACCGAGTCACAGTCAGGGAATTTCAAGAAGGCCATCGCCCCACTGGTGATTGTCTCGATACTCGCCGGACTGTGGGGTTCATTCGGTAAGCCCATCGAGAGGATGCTCGGTGTAATCCAGATCCCAATAATCGCAGACCAGACCGTGCCGTTCAAGGTGATGCAGCCGGCCGTCTGGCCCATTGTAACGATTCTCCTCATGTTCACGTTCCTGAAGCCTTCAAAGAAGAGCCACAGTTACACGATGAAGTTCATCAAGGAGAGATGGGTCATCACTCAGATCGCGAACTGGATGTTCGCCGGCATGGTGTTCTCGTATTTCTGGAGCGGCAAGGTCATCATAGATGGTGCTCTCGTCCTGCCGGCGGCGAACGAGCACCTAAACCTGATGCAGAGCCTAGCCAACTTTGCGACTGGATGGGGCCTCCACCCGTACATCGTGATGGTCCCGTTCATGTCCATGTTCGCGACGACGCTGTTGGGATCGGAATTGACGTCAACGACGTTCTTCACGCCGTTCCACTTCGCGGCTTCCAAGCTCCTCGGATTCACGCAGCCTGCAGCGTTAATGGTTGGACACGTTGTGGCTAACATCGGCATCACGGATATCAGGAAGCTGATGAAGAACGTGGCGCTGATAGGCGCCTACGGCGAGGAGTACAAGGCTCTCAGGAAGACTTTCGTCATCGGACTCATCATCACGGCGGCGACGATTATTCCGCTACTGAGCTTCCTCTGGTGGCCGTAGCCCCCATTTTTGCGTCAAGTAACCTCACATAAGGTGTAAAATGCGCTCCAACTCCCGAGTATAACTCAATAAAATATTTCAGTTATTTTGGGAGAGATATTTTCTAACTTTTTTACCAAGAGGCTGAGTTATAGAACTGTCTTGGTTATTCACTCACAGAGTCTGTCGAGATGACTCAGAAGATCATCTCTGGCTAGGCTATAAAACCGTCTTCTGCCATCTCTCCGGACCTTGAGCAATCCTAGATCCTGTAGCATGAGCAGGTGGACCGAGACAGTAGGCTGGAGTATCTCAAAGAAGGGCAGAAGGTCTGAGACACATCTCTCCCCGTCCCTGAGTATGTAGAGAAGCTTGAGTCTATTAGGGTCGCCCAGGGCTTTGAATATCTCTGAACGTTTTGAGATGTCTTCTCTTGTGACTGATACCTCGGCTGTTTCGTACGTGTTTATGGTCTGGTTAGCTATCACTCGCTCCTGCTCCTGTATGAAGCAGACTCTGGTTTTCAGGACATAATGATATGTGTGTAGAAAAAGGAGACAACAATATCCCGTTTATATCAGGCGGTTCCGTGGGTAATTGCATGAAGGTCACGGCATTTCTAGGAAGTCCACACAGAAACGGCCAGAGCTCAAGACTTGCATCCGCCATTCTTGAGGGAGCCGAAGAGTCAGGCTCCGAAATCAAAGTTCACTTCCTCGGTTCGAAGAACATCAAAGGGTGCAACGGGTGCTACCACTGTGAAAAGGCCCGCGAGTGCATAATCAAGGACGATGAGATGCAGGAGATTTACGCGGACATGGAGTCAAGCGACGCCTACGTCTTCGCCTCGCCCGTCTACTTCGATCACGTCACTGCCCAGTTCAAGCTCTTCGTTGACAGGATATTCCCGTACTACCATGAGAAGCCACTCAAGGGCAAAAAGGCTGTTTTTGTCCTCACATACGAGGAGAATAACGCTGAAATCTACGGGGAAATAGTTGACTGGTTCAGCGGCATGATCGATGTATGCCACGGGATCAAGGTCGTGGACTCCCTCAAGGTACATGGGGTCGTCACTCAACCTGTGAAGGACAACCCCGAGCTCCTGAAAAAGGCCAAGGATATGGGCCGAGGTCTGGGTCAATCCTAGATATTCTTTAACAACTCAGGCAGCTCATCAATGGTCTTTACTGTGTGACCTTTCCACTCACTTGTGCCTTCCTTATCAACCCAGATCGCTTCCATCCCAACGCTGATCGCTCCCTTGATATCAGTCTTAATGCTATCCCCGACCATAACTGCCTCAGACGCGTCAACCTCAAGCAAGTTCAATGTGTGTTGGAATATCCGTGCGTCAGGTTTTGGTATTCCTATATCGAAACTGCAAACCATGACATCGAACCATCTACCCCATCCTTTGTCCCTGAGTATCTGCCTCGGCGCCTCAAGCCATGCATTGGACAGCAAGGCGATCTTGTAATCCCCAGAGAGTTTTATCAGTAACGCCTCTACGTTTACGAGCCAATCAGGTTCGCCATTTTCAACAAGGTACATCTCCAGTTCATCCGATACGTCTTTACTAATCTCGTGCCCGAAGATGCCAACAAGATGGTTATAGAACTTGTAGCTGTCAATCTCTTTCCCCTCATCGTGGAGTGACATCCTCCACTCAGCTGTCTCGAAAAATGCGTTGTGGAAATCAATGGCTTCAACCTCGATTCCTTCCATCAGTAGTCGTTCAACTGACTTTTCCGAGACGATATTCTCTGGTGCCTTGGACTTGGCAAGTGTCCCCCCGTAATCGAATATAACAGCCTTGATCATGCTGTGAAAATACTCTCCCGGGGATATAACCCATCCCAGTCACAGTTTGAGTGTCTTGGACATGAGGAACGCGTCGTGCTCCTCTCCCCCGAATGTCTCCCTCATGGTACTCTGCTGCTGGAAACCGAATCTCCTGAACAGCCTCACGGCCTTCCTGTTCTCCGCTGCGACTTTCAGGTTGATCCTGTGGAGATCCTGACCTGTAGCGTCATTCATGAGAGCTATCATCATCACCGTCCCGAGGCCGACTCCGTGGTAGTCCTGATGCACGTGGACGTTGAGCTCCCCGTTCCTCTTCTCGGAATCCTTCTTGATCTCTCCGTGGCCGATGACCCTGTCATCGTGTTCGGTGACCATACTGATGTAGTAGTCAGGGTACTGGATGATCTGCTTGATCTCCTCGCCCGTCGGAGCTTTTGTCCACCTCAACGCGCTGGCTGACATCGAGCTGTACAGCTTGACTAACTGCTCCTTGTCCGATGGCTGAAGAGATCGTAAATGGACTTGCCTGCCGTCGTTTAGGGTGTACGTCTTGTGCTCCATGCTATTATTGTTAACGTTCAGTGATGGTATAACCGTTTTGTGTAGCAACTGTTGCAGATGAGGCGCGCTGAATGCATGTGCTATTATTGCCAATCACTCTGGGCAATGCGCGCGTGTTCTTTTAGTGCAATCCCTGGGTGCGGTTAGGTTCGGGGAGTACAGGTATCTCTTGGCGATATCGATGATTTCGTTAATGATGACTTCAAACTAGGCGGGTTAAAGGTAAGAGAATCATAGGTCTTTCAGTATTCTGGGCTGATGCTGAGAAACTGTAATACGCAGTGGGATGGTATTAGTGCTTATGAAGATTTCACTTGACCCGAATACCTGGGCGATGCCATCACCGGTTTGGATTGTAGGAACATACAACAAGGAAGGAAAGCCGAATGTGATGACCGCTGCGTGGGGCGGGATATGCAACTCTAGGCCACCAAGCGTCTACGTGAGCCTCAGGGAGGCGACGTACAGCCACGGCAATATCATGGAGAGGAAGGCGTACACGGTCTCCATACCCGGAGACAAGTACGTGAAAGAGGCGGACTACATCGGTATAGCGTCTGGCAGGGACCACGATAAGCTCAAGGAAACAGGACTGACGCCCATTGACAGTGATCTAGTTGACGCCCCCTATGTTGACGAGTTCCCTCTGGTGATCGAATGCAAGGTGGTTAGAGTCGAGAAACTGGGGCTTCATACCATGTTCGTCGGGGAGATCGTGGGCATCCGGGCGGACGAAGACGCGCTAACCAACGGTAGACCTGACCTCCAGAAGATCAGGCCCATACTGTTCAGTGCAGGTGACAGGGGCTACCACTCGGTGGGGCACAGGCTAACTGACCCCTTCACCCAGAAAACCCCAACAAAACAAGTCCCCTGATCCTCTTTCATAAAATTCAGATCAAATATGCTCAGTATGTCATTTGAGTGATAAACCGATTTCATTACAAACCCAGTTCGGTCTTTTTTCCGTCCTTCCCCGTGATGATCAGTTTCCTTTTCCTCTTCTTTGGCGGGGGGTAGAAATGGAACCTCTCGGGGTGCTCGCTCAGCCTACGTAGCTGACGCTCCCTCTTCCTCTGGCCCCTTCGGCCGCAGAAACCAATCCCGGTTACCATCAACATGGAAATTGAGTTACCCAATATATGGTTTATGCATCAACTGGGGCAGGATTATACCTCATTCTCATACCCCGTCCTCCTGATCCTACCGCTGATAAATCACCAAGTATTAATTTGTAGGTACTGCGGTCACTTATCATTGCCCAAGAAAAATATTCTTTTCTCGATTATACCAATGACCGGAACTCATTTTTCTCAATTGCACGCTACTTCACACCAGCCCAAATTTGTTTTCGCGATATACGCAGGAACTGTTCACAAGGGCGCGCGCGTCTAATAATTGAGCACGAGCGTGAGATTAAGAAAACATCGTGATTATTGATTATTTGAAATAACTGAGATCTATACCTTGCGCCAAGAATAATAACCTGAAAAAGAGGGATTGGACTAATAATAGTCCGAGATCTTTTTACCTTTACCGAGAATCGCATCGACTTTCTTGAGTTCGTCTGGTATCTGGATATGCTGTGGGCATTTCTCCAGACATTTTCCACAGTTTATACACACGGATGCGTTACCATTGGGTTTCTCAGAGTCGACCTTTTTGGGATTCTTCTCAAAGATGTTGTATTTCCGCCTGGCCCTATAGGTCATGAGCCACCCCGTCTCCATGGATACATTGTTTAGCGTGGCAAAATTACCTGGGATATCAACACCAACTGGGCACGGCATACAGTAGTTACACGTCGTACATGGAACGAGGATTTTCTCCCTGTAGATATCAGCTACCTTCTGGATCACTTGATTCTCCATCTCTGAAAGAGAGCCTATCCCAGATCTGTCCGCGCTTGCACAGTTCTCGTCCACCATCTGCTGGGAGCCCATCCCGCTGATAACACAAGCTACCTCTGGTTTGTCCCAGAGGAACTGGAGGGCCCAGTCAACCGGGGTCCTGTCTATTTCAGACACGTTCAAAAGATCAAGGGCTTCATTGGGTGGGTTTGCTAGCTTCCCTCCTTTGAGTGGTTCCATTACAACAACGGCGATGTCTTTGCTGTGTGCGTACTTGAGCCCGTCAGTAGTTGCCTGTATTCCGGTATCCATATAGTTGTACTGAATCTGCGTCATGTCCCACGGGTAATAGTCGATGATCTCTTTGAAGACAGGAAGAGTGTCGTGGAAGCTGAACCCAATATGATTGATGAGCCCTTCTTTCTTTGCCTTTTCGAATTTCTCGAACAACCCAAGGCGCTTGGCTTTCTCGAAGCTTCCCTTGTCTAATCCATGCATAAGGTATATGTCCAGATAGTCGGCCTGCAGCCTCTTCAACTGGGTTTCTAGGTAGGAGTCGAAGCCTTCTGATTTTCTAAGAAGAAAAACAGGTAGCTTCGTGACGAGTTTAACTTTCTTGCGGTAACCGTTCTGTAGTGCCTCGCCTAGTATCTTTTCGCTGTCTCCAAGGTGGTACGGCCATGCTGTATCGATGTAGTTGATTCCTTGGTCTATGCCACTGCGGATTATCTTCACGGACTCGTTGGTCTCGGCCCTTAGCTTGTTGATCCTCCTCTGGGGTAGTCTCATGCATCCGAAGCCTAGGGCTGAAACTTCCCAGTCGAGTGATCCAAATTTGCGGTATTTCAATGGAGATATTCTGGGTTAATGTGTTATAAGCGATTCACTCGGCGCGCGTGAAATGGGGCTAATCCATAATTTTATGGTGTGGCATCGAGTACCGATTATATCTTTGAGATAATCGATGATTTTATCCTCACCTCCAACATACGCGCGCGAGAACACTGTTCAATACCATAAACTGTGTCAAAAAGAAACAAGTCGTACGAAATGGACATAAGGAGTGGTGGGCCGGGGAGGACTTGAACCACCGACCTCCGCCTCGTAAAGGCGGCATCCTACCGTGCTGGACTACCGGCCCACGATAACCTATTGGACATTATCCGAATTAAAAAGTTAGTCCTCATTCCCCTCGATGAGGTCGTTCATCTCGTTGTGAAGCGTCCACAACCGGTCAATGCTGGGGTGGTTCTCTCCAAGCTTTTGCGCGAAACTGTCCACTGTGGCCTCGAAAGGCACCTCGCGCCTGCCCATGATGAGCTTGTCAGCGTAGGCAACGATCTTCTCCTCAAGGGTCTCGGCAAAGTAATGCTTCTCCGGCAACCCCAACTCAACGGCCTCGTTTACCGGTATCCCCGCACCGACATGTACCTCGATTACTTTGACCAACCTCTCAGGTAGTCCCATCTCCTTCGCTATCTCAGCCCCCACCACGGCGTGGTCTATCTCATGCGTCTTGCTCCTGCCTATGTCATGCAGCAGAGCCCCTGCCTCGATAAGCCGCATGTCCACCTCGTGACCTCTGAATATGAGCTGGCTGCCTATTCGCAACGCTATCTTTGTCACATTTATACAGTGCTCAATAACATGACTGGGGGTGCCAACTGCCTCAAGAATCCCGATGGCCTCCTCCCGAGAGGGGAGGCTCAGGTGTCAAGTTCCTCCTTGATCTCCGCGATCTTCTTCTCAAGGAACTCAATCACGGGGGTGTTGTCCACTCTGTGAAGCATCTCGTTGCATTTCGGGCAATGAAAAACCGTTTCCATGGCTACCTCGAACGTCGTGTTCGGGCACTCCGGGTTGTGGCAGTGATAGAACTCGTGGGCGATCTCGTACTCAATCCTGGACTCAAGCTTACGCAGTATCTTCTGCTTCGTGCTCGTAACATACGCCTCAACCAGCGCAGGCTGGAGGCTCCACTGGAAGATAAACCAGCCCGTCTCCTTGTCCCTGAAACGCCTGTTAGTGACAAGGCTGTGGTTGTAGAATCTGTAAAGAAGTTTCCTGACATCGTTTATCTGGATCTCAGTAATCTCAGCCATCTCCTCGACGGTGATGTTTTTGCGCTCGCTAAGTATCCCGATGATCCTTATACCATCTTCGCCGCCCAGAACCCTGGCGATATTTACCAATGTCTCATCGTTGACCGTGTATATGGACGACATTAAACTAACCTTAATACTATGTTGACTCGCTCGATTTAGTCTTTGCTGACCCGCGCCCACGCCGGCCGCCCTCGATCTCAACGTCTTTCCCCTTGGGGTTCGGTGTAATCTTGAGTCGCCCACCCGGAAACTCGTGCTGAAGGGCCATGTCTCCCTGTAACAGGTGCATGAATATTGCAAGGGCGCTGACCTCGCTGTGTGGCTGCGTGGTTACGGACACGTTCCAGTCGGCCCCCTCGTAAACGTCCCACGGGACTTTTGCCCCACCAACAACTATCAGTAGGGGCTCATCGATCTCCTTCACCTCTCTCGCTGCCTCGTGGGCCTGTAAACCGTACATTGTGAGGTGAACTATTTTTCCATCCCAGTTTCTAATGACGCCCCTGTGGCTTGCCGTGTACTCGATATCGAAGCTTCCACCCCACTCATTTACCACGCTCACTATACTCTCCTCAAGCCTGGGGTCTCTCATGCCTGTGTAGATGACTTTCTCGGCTCCGAGGGCCCTCGCGCACAGGATTAAGTGGGTTGAGAGTCTTTTGTCTCTCTGCGGCCTGTGCCCCAGACGTAGAACTGTGATGGTCATTGGCTATCCTTCTCTTACTCTCCCTTATTTCAGTTGAGGACAGGGATTTAATACAAGATACCCGTCCATTCACTGGAATACAGAATGCCTGAGGATATCCCGTCACTGCCCATGATGCAGCGGAGGACACTGCTGGGTTACGCAATACCCGCCGTCAACATCCCCCTGTTCATCTACAACATCTACCAGATTGCGATCCACTTTCAGGGAGGCATGACCCTCGGCAGTCAGCTATTTTGGGAGGACATGGTTGTCCTAATACTCACCGCGTTCCTCACATACAGCATCCCACAGTATTTCCCCGTCTACAATAGCAAGTACAGCCACACAAAGGAGGGTCTCTCCATCAAGAGGCTGCTCAGGAAGGACGTGCTGATCCCGTACAAGTCCATCGACAGAGCCGACGTCTTCGTCAAGGTTGATGAAACCATTGATGAGGAGGCAAAGAAATACGCCATCGACCAAGCTGACCAATTACGGAAAAGCGGATTAAAGTTCAGGGACTTTACAAACTCTGACCAGATTATCCTAAACCTCCTCGTGGAAAAGAACATCTACATGCTGAGCCCAGAAAAACCAAAGGCCCTCCTGAAAGAGCTCAAGCGGAGGAACAGGAAGCTGAACGCTAGGATCGTGGAGCTGACGAGAAGGGGCAA
>Ga0209042_1000208_pt1 | contig 72456 bp, 71 predicted proteins | sample SaaInlV_200m_DNA_6_FD_184649 | JGI IMG/M metagenome (GOLD analysis project Ga0209042, IMG submission 184649) | Marine microbial communities from expanding oxygen minimum zones in the Saanich Inlet - SI037_S2LV_200m_DNA (SPAdes) (version 2) | ecosystem: Environmental > Aquatic > Marine >... | reverse complement strand
ATGGTGGTGATAAAAACGAGTCTGGTCTGTTTCATCTTTGTGTGATCCTTTTACCCGTTTTGATATTCTCGAAAACTGTGCCAAAAGGGAAACCGCCTTCGCTAACATCTATCGTCCGAAAGAAATTCCCAAAAAAAACTTTAGAGGCTGTCGGATCATATACACATTTCCACTGATGGGTACGTCCCCGTGTTTTATCGTGGGAGGTGACTGGTGGGGCTATGGTGCGAGCAATTTTTCCTGAAAGAGTCATTAGAAGAGTTCTGCTGAATCAAAGGTAAGGGAGAATAATATCGTGCTAGTTTTCATCTATGCTTTTTCGCTTGGTAGCACTGTAGAGTTAAGCCGAAAACGGGAATCGAACCCATGTCTATCGCCTCTTGAGGAAGGGGAAGGAAGGCGACTGCTCTGCCGGTTGAGCTATCTCGGCGTTCTTTGTAGTAAATATGGAGGAGAGTATAAACATTAGACATATTTAAGTCAAGAAAGATGTCTAATGTTTGGCGTAAAAAAACCGAGCGAATGCCCGGTTTTATATATTTGCTCTATATTCTTGTTGAATTACTTGTATCAGTTAAACAGAACTATTAATCTTTTTTCTCAGCGTTATCCTTTTCTAGTTCAGTCTTAGTTTTATAAGGCGTTCCATCTTTGTTAAAAATACGCTTTCCTTGCCCACCCCCACGTCGGGAATAAATTGAGACGCAATAAGCTACATCTTGTGCATCTAAATAAATTCTATAACCGTCATTATCCATACACTCAATATGCCCCGCCTGAACCCAACGGCTGAGGGTGCGTTGAGGAATCTCATACTTTCTCGCAGCTTCGCTTGTCCAAATAGACTCCCCTTTCAAGTGAGCAAATTGCTTATATTCTTCGAGATCTTCTTTTTTCGGTTGAGTAGCAATTTCGTCCACTTTCTCCTCCTCCACAACTGTTTCTCCTTTGATTCGAGCCGCTTTCAGTGTACCAACGCGAATCAAGTCTTGCAAGCGCATTGAATTGAGACCAAGACGCTCGCCAGCTTCGGTCAGACTGATGAAACTAGGGAGGGTTTCAAAGGTTGTGGGCATGGACTAACTCCAAACTTACAAGGACGCCATATTTTGAATTAGCTTACTAAAATATGCGCCCCTGATAAAAATTTGGGTGGCTGACGGGGCTCGAACCCGCGACATCCTGATCCACAGACAGGTGCTCTGCCAACTGAGCTACAGCCACCATTTTATAGCCCGCAGATTATATCACTGGCATCACTCACTCGCAAGGATTTGATGGACTTTTTCTGGGACGTCGGCGCGCGCGACCTTTACTTGCTCGCCGCTAATCAGATCTTTCACCGCCACCTGACCAGATTCCACTTCATCCGCACCCAAAACAAGCGCGACTTTCATCCCCATCGCATTCGCAAATTTGAATTGTTTCCCGATCTTGGCAGGCTCAGGATAATTTATTACGTTCAAACCAGCTTCACGCAATTCGGCAGATAATGCCAGAGAAGCCTGCTGAAATTCCTTATCAAAGATCGTCACCAACACCGGCGCAGGGGATGGCGTAAATGCCGGGAGCAGATCATTCTCTGCGAGAACAATACCTATGACCACATCTCCCATTGCAAAGCCAATTCCTGAAAGCGGATCGCCACCCACATCGGCGAGAAGATTTCCATAACGCCCGCCGCCCAAAATGGCACGACGCACGCCACCGCTTAAATCAAAGGCTTCAAAGACTGTGCCTGTATAGTAGAGTAAACCACGCACAATATTCGGGTCAAATTCGACATATTCACGCACGCCGAGGGCATCCAACGCAGCGAAGAGACGACGTAGATCTTCCCATTCTTTCCAGAGGTCTTTATTCTCGAGGAGAGCTATAAGTCCATCTAGGTGCTCTTGTGAGAGGCCATTTTCAAGGGCATATTTTGCCCAGGCATCGGCTTTCATTTTACTGCGACGATCAACCAGGTTGGAGATATTTAAACGGGATTCTGTTGGGATTCCCAGTTTATCGAACTCAGAGTCCATCAACTGGCGATTGTTGACATAAACACGAGCCTGTTCGGGTTCGAGTCCGACCGACTTCATAAATTTTATGGCAACCGCAATAAGTTCTGCATCCGCTTCCGGGGAATCTGGCCCCAGCATATCAATATTCCATTGAAAGAATTCACGCGAACGTCCCTTTTGCGGGCGCTCGTAACGCCAAAAAGGTCCGAATGACCACCAGCGCACAGGATAGGTAAGCTGGCGCTGCTTCTTCGCGATCATACGTGCAAGGCTGAGCGTTAATTCTGGACGCAGGGTAACGCGTGTGCCGCCACGATCTTCAAAGGTAAAGGCTTGTTCTTGAACCAATTCTTCGCCAGATTTAGCGGCGTAAAGCTCGAGGGTTTCGAGATAGGGTGCGTCCCATTCCTGGTAGCCAAAAGATTCTGAAGCCTCGCACATTTTCTTATAAAGGAAGTTGCGCAGCGCCATTTCTTCGGGATAAAACTCACGGGTTCCTTTTACAGAAGGAATGATGTTTTTTGCCATAAAATTACTCCATAAAGTGCTCAATTATCACAGCATTTTAGCACAAGTTGTGGTATATTCGAGCCGTTAAACCAATACAATACGAGGAAAATATGAAAATTGACTATCGTGAAACCACAAATGACTTATTAAAACGCATTGATATTCACAAGGAATTCGGCGGTCGAGATATTGATCAATGGATGCTTGACCTGCTCACCCCGACCGCGAATGATCGTATTCTGGATGTCGCTTGCGGCGCAGGGAAACAGTGCATTTTGTACCACGAGTACACTGACGGAAAAGCCGAGATCACTGGCGGCGATGTGAACGAAGAATTGCTCACAAAAGCACGCACAGAAAACGCAAAATTAGGCAATCCGCTCAAACTGATGCCCTTAAATTTTGACGAGCACTTCCCCTTTGATGACAACCAATTCGATCTGCAATCCTGCTGTTTTGCGATCTATTATGCGTCAGATATTCCTGCGACGATCCGCGAAATGCACCGCGTCTTGAAACCGGGTGGGCGTCTCTTCACATCTGGTCCGCTTCCAGCAAACAAGCAGCTTTTCTACGAGATCATTCGTGAGGCAACTGGCATGGTTATCCCCCCGATGCCGGGCAGTTCCCGTTATGGCAGTGAAATTCTGGATGCCATGAAAGCGACCTTCGCTAAAGTAGACGTGCATGTCTTTGAAAATCCGCTCACATTCCCCACTGTAGAGCCTTTTATCGCTTATACGCGCGCTTCGCTCTCCGAAGACCGCAAACTCTGGGGCGATCTCTTCAGCGGCAACGACGAGTTTGAAGTCGTGATGAAAAAGATCACCGCCGCCGCCCAGAAGCGTCTTGAAAAAGACGGCAAGCTGGTGATGACAAAAGTCGTCGGCGGCTTTGTTGGCACGAAATAATTAGACCTATTTGTAGGGGCGGGATAACCCCGCCCCTACTTTATTTTGAAAATCAGTTTTAAGAGAAAACTATGAATTTTTACGGAAAACGAGTTCTCTTCATTGGCGCACACCCAGACGATATTGAGTTAGGCGCGGGTGCGCTCATCCACCACATCTTGCCGCAATGTGAAGTTACCTGCGTTACACTCTCAGATAATCAGAAAAACCCTGCATTGAAAAATGTGCTTTCTGAACATTATGAGAGCATGAAGGTATTAGGCGTACCGCGCGAGAATGTGATCGTTGAGCCCTTTGAGACGCGATATATGCCAGAGCATCGCCAGGAAATTCTGGAATATTTGCTCAAGCTGCGCAAAGAAATTAAACCCGATATTATCTTTACTCACAGTGAGCAGGATATCCACCAGGATCATAATGCGATTACGCGCGAAGCCTTACGTGCCTATCGCGGCATCACCGTGCTAGGGTTTGACGTTGTCCGCTCCAGTCACGGCTTCTTCCCAAATTTTTTTGTCGAGGTCACAGAAGATGATGCGAAGAAAAAGATCGAAGCGCTAATGCAGTATAAAACTTATCAAGATAAGTATTATTTTGAAGCCGAATTACTACATGCCACGATGGTGCGACATGGCGCGCTGGCTGAAAAACCCTTCGCTGAAGGATTTGATATACTAAGGATTGTCGGCGAATTCAACAAATGTGATTAAAAAAAGTGACTGCAAGCAGTCACTAACTATGCAAAGTCAAAGAGCGAGCTTACTCGCTCTTTTTTATTCCTTCGGTAAGCCTACTTCCAAATTCCCTTTTCGTACGCGCACAGGATAGGCAGGTATTCCCTCCACAGCAGGTAAGGTTAGGGCTTCACCTGTGCGCACATCGAAGTGCGCGCCATGGTGTGGGCACGAAAGATCATGCCCTTCTAGATCCCCATCACCGATCTCCAGATCTTCATGCGAACACTGATCTTTAATGGCATAAAAAGTATCCGCAATATTGAAGATCACGATCGGGATATCGCCCAGTTCCACAAAAAGACGTTCGCCACTTGGCAAATCATTTATAGGCAAAATCTCAAAAAAATCGCATTTTTCTTCGGGGTAAATTGTATAATTCATCGTTATTCTTACTCGCAATCTATTGATTCAGCACGCGGCACAAATAGCTCCACGCCAACATCTTCATATAAAACCAAAGGCTCATAATAGCAAAGCAGTGGGCGCGTAACTTTCAATACCCAGCGATTATTCTCAATGGCAAAAGAACGCTCTTCGCTTAACATTATGCCCGATTGTGGGTCAATTACGATCATCCCAAAATCATGCTGACGCAGCGCATCATGGAAACCATCCAAATAGGCGTCATTGCGCGCCATCGCCATCTCCATGAGAACATCTTTCTCATATTCAGCGATAAGGGGGATATCCACCATGCCAAAGGTGACAAAATTCCGCTGGGCAATAAAGAGGACATCTTCGCCCTGCTCCGCAACGTGCGTGATCTGAAACTTGAGATCGTTTAAGGAGGCGTTTGCCCAGTCCCAATTGGTTCTCGGTAAACCGCCACGTCCGGTTAGGATCATGCCCACCAGACTTCCCAGAGCGATCACCACAACGGGAAAAGATAATTTTGCAGGCAGATATTTGGAAACGGAATCAGGCGCAAATCCACGCGTGTACACGATCCCCGCCACGAGCAAAATGCTGACGAAATACGCATCCATATTATGCAGATCCGCACCGCCACCGATCTTCGTACTGACCACCAACCCGCCCACAAAAAGAATGAAAACCGCACCAAAAACTCCCCACAAGCGGATCGGTTGCCAGCTTCCACGATGACGGTAAATATGCAAAGCCACAAAAAGCAGAAGAGGCAACGAGAGAAAAAGCGCTCCTAGAATAATCCCTGGTGCATAGGTTTGATTTGGCAGCAAACGATACCATAGCAGATCAGATGCGAGGCTTGTATAAAACTCTTCTCGTCCACCATTGCCAGAAATTTGAATATAGACAGCCTGCGAAAGAAAAGCGCTCGCGGTACCGAAAATAAACCAAAGTGCTGGCAGTTTGAGATAATCGAATAGTTTGCGCCGATTTTGGGGCACCTCAAGCAAAAAGATCAAGGCGGCCAACATCGCCGGTACAGGAAACCAATTAATACGGCTCATGCCCGCCCAAAGCGACGCAAGAATTATCGTCGCCCAAGATCGCCATTTCTTTTCAGGGGAGACAAAAAGAAAGATAAGCAATGTGGGTAAAAGCAGATGGGCGTATATCGAAGCGCGCACGAGATAGAGAAAAATCCAGATGCCGATAAGAATGGAGAAAGAACGAGGCTTTTTATCGCCTGTTAGGGTCTGTCGCAATAAGGCCCAACTAATACCGATTGCCAATACCCAGGGCAGGAACGTACCCCAAAGACGATGCACGATCAGCGGGAAACGCCCAAATAAGAAGGGAATACTCAACAACAGATGCAAGCTGGGATGCAAGATCGGCAAAGGCAGATTTTGGTCATAGAGCTTTTCAGAGAAGAAAAGCGAAGCATAATAATGGCGGCTATCACTAGTCCAGCCGAGGGCAAAGGGATAATTCGTAAAGTAGGTAAATTTTGTTGGAAAATAATAGATGAGCAGTTGCCCCAAAACCATCCACACAAAGCTTTCAGACCATGAAAGCGATGGAAAAAAGGCACGCAAAAAGAATGCCCCAACAAAGAGAAAAATAAAAAAGGAAAATATTTTGGTCCAAAAATAATTACCAAATAAGCCTGAAAAATAGGGTTCTAACTCGAAGAGAGTTACCCCGCTTAGAGAAACGACAAGAAGGGGAAGCAAGAACCATTTTATTTTTTCTCCTAAACGCAAAAAAGCATCCGAAGATGCTTCCAGTTTAGAAAAATATTTTGTCCAGGTTAGTGTGAAAAGAAGCCCGCCTAAAAACGCAAGGATACCGATGCCCGCTATTAAAAAAAGCCATTTTGGCTGCGTGAGCGAAAAGCCTTTCTCGGCTGCGATCTTGGTAATATCAACAATCGCCAAAATTCCCGAAAGCAGTATCCCACCGAAAATGACTCGCCAAAGCGCTGCGTTTTTAGCTTCTGCGCTCATTCAATTATTCAACCAGCGCATCGCTCACTTCTTCAGTGCCAAGACCATAAGCGCCCGCCTTGAGAACCTTCAAAGAGAGTAAGGCACATTTTAATCGGACGGGACCCAGGTCTATGCCCAGCAATTCGATGACATCATCTTTTGTGAGGGATTTGACTTCATCGAGAGTTTTGCCGTGAATCGACTCGATGAGTAGGTCTGCTGAGGCTTGCGAGATAGAGCAACCATGCCCATCGAAAGCTGCCGCTTTAACGACGTCCGTTTCATCGGTTTGCACCGTTATTTCGATATGATCCCCACAAACAGGATTATCGTCCTCGAAGAAAATATCGTGCGGGTCAAGATGCCCACGATAATGCGGGGTTTTGTAGCGTTCGATGATAACTTCGCGATAGAGATCGTCCATAGTATTTTCCCAAACAAAAAGGTACTGAGCTTTTTGGAAAAGCTCAGTACTTAGTGCTAACCAAAAATCTTTTTAACTTTGTAGATACCTTCAACCAACGCGTCCACTTCTTCCTTCGTATTATACAAATAGAAGCTCGCGCGTGTTGTAGACTGAATACCACATTTTTCATGCAAGGGTTGTGCGCAATGATGCCCTGCGCGGACAGCAATACCGTCCGCATCCAAAATCTGGGCAACATCATGCGGATGAACGCCATCCATCACAAAGGAGGCAACCGCGCCTTTATGCGCTGCTGAAGGCCCAATAACAGTGATGCCTGGGATCTCCTCCAAATGTTCAAGTACATATTCCGACATTTCTTGTTCGTGCGCTGCAATCGCGTCCATACCGATATTTTGTAGATAAGCAGCAGCTGCGCCAAAGCCAATTGCTTCAGCAATAGCTGGCGTTCCTGCTTCAAATTTATACGGCACTTCGTTTGTCGCAAAAGAACGCAAATGGACAGTTTTGATCATGTCGCCGCCACCCATAAATGGGGGCATGGCATTGAGCAGATCAAGTTTGCCATATAACGCGCCGATGCCAGAAGGACCGACCATTTTATGCGCTGAAAAGGCCATGAAATCTGCATCCAGGTCTCGCACATCAACGGGCAAGTGCGGGACGGATTGCGCCGCATCGACAAGAGTGATCGCCCCAACTTCGTGCGCGAGACGGATGATCTCTTTGGCGGGTGTGATCGTGCCTAAGACATTCGACATCTGCGTAAAGGAGACCAGTTTTGGCTCCTGCTTAAGCAGCTCTCGATAAGCATCCATATCGAAAAGGTAATCATTTGTAATGGGTACAAATTCAAGGCGTACGCCACGCTCGGCTTCCAACATCTGCCAGGGGACGAGATTGGAGTGATGTTCCATCTCGGTCAGGATGATGAGATCACCAGCCTGCAGATTGGTGCGTGCCCAGCTATAAGCAACGAGATTGATCGACTCTGTGGTGTTGCGCGTAAAAATCACTTCGCGTGGCGAGGCATTGATCAGAGCGGCAACTTGCTCGCGCCCTGATTCATACATGGCGGTAGATTCTTCGGCTAAGGTATGCACGCCACGATGAATATTCGCGTTATTAAGACGATAAAAATCATTCATCGCGTCGATAACGTCAGTTGGTTTTTGAGCGGTTGCCGTCGAATCAAGATAGATGAGCTTTTTATTGGCGGAACCAATTTCGCGCGTAAGTATCGGAAAATCAGCGCGAAGCAAGTCCACGTTCAGGGGCGTTTTCGGCTTCATTAGTCCTTCTGTTGAGAACTGCGTTTAAGCGGTCGAATATCCTTAGAGTTAGAAGGAAACCACAAAATCCTATCGGGCACCATCCAACCATCAGTGAGGTATACATTCACACGAAATTGAACCGCAACCATTTTATTATCCACTTGCGCAACAACTCCCCGTAACCAGCCCCGTGTGCGCTCGTCCTCTTTGTCGTCGTGATCGCAAAAAACCTCTACTCGATCAGCAACATCATATTCATGTACTTTATCTGGACTTCGCATAAAAGCCATAGAAACATCCTCCCGCAAATATAGTTTGTGTGGCGCATTTTCTGCGCCACACAGTATTAGTCTAGTTTATCTTTGATCGCCTGTTGGAAACGCTCGCGCACACCTTCAAAGGGGATGCGCTGCATAATGGGATCAAAGAACCCCTCCACAACCAGCCGTTGGGCATCTTCTTCCGTGATGCCACGACTTCGTAAATAAAAGAGCGGTTCCGGGTCTATTTTACCAATCGTGGCGCCATGTGTACAACGCACATCGTCAGCAGAAATTTCAAGCCCGGGAATTGAATCGGCGCGTGCATCTTCGCTCAAGATCAAATTGCGGTTGGCTTGGTAGCCATCCGTTTTTTGCGCACCGGGAGCGACATAGATCATCCCCTGCCAAACAGAACGGCTTTTTCCCTTCAACGCGCCTTTGAAAAGCAGGTCGCTGGAGGTGTTGGGAACAAGGTGATTTTGCTGGGTATCATGATCGAGATGCTGGGTTCCATCGGTGAAATAAAACCCGGACATTCGGCCTGCTGCCCCTTGACCGACAAGGTCGAGGTCTGAGAAGTTTTTCGTTAAACGACTTCCCACAGCACCGAAGACCCAATCGAGATTCGCGTCACGACCAACGTGTACGCGCTCATGACTGAAATTCCAGACGTGTTTACCCCACGACTGCAATTCAACAAAGCGCAGATTTGCTCCATCCGCCACGTTGATCTCAACAAGACCGGCGTGGAAGGTATGTGTGCCTTCTTCATCGGGTGAAGCAGATTCATGGACATAGGTAACAGAAGCACCTTCTTCAACATGCACGATGACATGCGAAAGATGCGCCAAATCTGCGCCAGGACCCCAGAGAACGCTGTGCAACGGTTCTTCGACTTGCACACCACGCGGGACATAGAGCAGTACACCGTTCTGAGAGAGAGCGGCGGCTAGGGCAGCGAACTTCCCATCTTCGGCGCGGACAATATTGCCAGCCAGTTTCGTGAGCAACTCAGGGTGTTCTTTTTCAGCGGTGCGGAAATCGGTGAAGACCACACCTTTTGCTGCCAACTCAGATGAGAGAGAAACTTCTGCGCCGCCAGGGAGCAAGGTCACTTGCCCACCGTGGGCTTCGCCGACGAGGGGCTTGAGCAATGCTTCGGGAACAGCAGGAAGATCGTTGAAAGCACCTTCTGCGGGGATACGGAAACGCTCAAGGGGCATTTTACGCAAATCGGTGCGCCGCCATGCCTCATCACGTACGGTTGGCATATCCATGTTTTCAAACGCAGACCAAGCCTCGGCGCGGTATGTACCGAGGGCACTATCGCTCGAGGTGTTGACCATCTCACTGGTAAAGCTGAATTTCTTAGAGGCCGATTCGCCTCGTCGTCCTGTTTTTATAACTACTTTTGCTTTTTCTGCCATGGGTCTACCCTACCGATCCTTCCATTTGGAGCTGGATAAGACGGTTCATTTCAACAGCATACTCCATCGGTAATTCTTTAACGAGCGGCTCAATAAAGCCGGAGACGACCATGGTGGTGGCTTCCTCTTCGGTGAGACCGCGCGACTGAAGATAGAAAAGCTGCTCTTCGCCAACCTTTGAAACCGATGCTTCATGCCCAATGGTGACATCATCTTCTTCAACTTCGATATAAGGGAAGGTGTCTGTGCGTGAGTTTGTGTCGAGCAAAAGGGCATCGCAAACGACGCTATTTTTGACGCCGTGTGCACCTTCGTGAATTTTTACCAAACCACGATAAGATGATTTGCCATCCCCTTTACTGATCGATTTCGACGTGATCTTACTGCTGGTATTTTCTGCAAAATGCACCATCTTGCCGCCAGCATCCTGGATTTGCCCAGTATTTGCAAACGCCATCGAAAGGATCTCGCCATGTGCACCCGGCTCCATCAGATAGCAGGAGGGGTATTTCATGGTGACTTTGGAACCTAAGTTTGAATCGACCCATTCCATTGTGCCGTTGCCAAAGACCTTGGCACGCTGCGTCACAAGATTGTAGACGTTGGTAGACCAATTCTGGATGGTCGAGTAACGGACGCGTGCGCCGCGCTTAACGATGATCTCGATCACGCCACTGTGAAGTGCATCTTCAGTATACGTCGGAGCTGTACAGCCTTCAACATAATGAACCTGCGAATCTTCTTCGGCAATAATCAACGTACGCTCGAATTGCCCGATATTAGCGCTATTCAAACGGAAATATGCCTGCAAGGGCAAGTCCACTTTTACGCCTTTCGGGATGTAAACAAAGGAGCCACCTGACCAAACTGCGCCATTTAGCGCAGCGAATTTATTATCTTCGATCGGAACGACTGTTCCGAAATATTCTTTAAAAATATCAGGGTGCTTGCGTAAGCCATCTTCGATACTCAGGAAAATGACGCCCTGTTCTTCGAGATGTTCTAAAATGGAATGATAGACCATTTCCGATTCGTACTGCGCACCCACGCCAGAGAGAAATTTCTGCTCGGCTTCAGGGATGCCCAATTTATCGAAGGTATTTTTAATATCATCAGGAACATCGTCCCAATCTTTTTCCTGTCCTTCAGTTGGCTTGACGTAATAGTAAATATCGTCAAGGTCAAGCGTCATCAGATCAGGCCCCCAGGTAGGCATGGCGCGCTTTTCGTAATGCGCCAAAGCCTTTAAGCGGAAATCAAGCATCCACTGCGGCTCGTCCTTCATCTCAGAGAGGCTACGAACTACATTTTCACTCAAACCCTTTTGAGCTTTGAAGACGTAATTCTCTTCAGAATCTTTAAAATCGTATTTATCTTGCCCGCCCAGTCTTTCGAGTACTTGTGCGTCAGACATTAGAACTCCTATACCAATAAGTTAGGCAACAACTTTTTCTTCGTATTTTTCGCGGATCCAATCATAACCATCAGCCTCAAGGCGCAAAGCCAATTCAGGACCACCCGATTCAACAATGCGACCATCGAACATAATATGTACATATTGCGGCTTAATATAGTTAAGCAAGCGTTGATAATGCGTGATCACCAAAACACCCAGATCACCATCCGAAAGCGTATTCACACCTTCAGAAACGATGCGTAGCGCATCAATATCCAAGCCTGAGTCAGTCTCATCCAAAACAGCGATTTTGGGCTTTAAAGTTGCCATTTGCAAAATTTCAGCACGCTTCTTCTCACCGCCAGAAAAACCATCGTTCAAATAACGACCTGCGAAAGCATGATCCATTTTCAACAAGTCCATCTTTTCCTTGAGCATTTTACGAAATTCAAGGATAGATATTCCTTTGTCATCAGGGTTGTCTGCGCGACGACGAGCATTAAGCGCCGTTCGCAGGAAATTCGCCACCGTCACACCCGGGATGGCAACAGGATACTGGAATGCGAGAAAGAGTCCCAGCCTTGAGCGCTCATCAGCGCCCATCTCGAGAATATTCTCACCATCAAAAATGACTTCACCCTCTGTTACTTCATAGGTAGGATGCCCCATCAACGCATATGCTAAAGTAGATTTTCCAGTGCCATTCGGTCCCATAATTGCATGGGTTTCGCCACCCCTAAGCTCAAGATTAAGTCCCTTGAGAATTTCTTTTCCTTCAATGCTTACATGTAAGTTTCTGATAATTAACTCAGACATCGTCACTCCTGTATAACGCCTTTCGGCAATGTTTTCGTAGTTTTATAACTGTTCTTCAGCGAGCGGCATTATAGCATGCTGGTTATAAAAAGTCAATATTTATTATATTTATAATATATATTGACAAAAGTATATGAGGCGAGTATACTCACGGCGAAATTAGAGCAGGAAAATTATGAAAAAAACACGCGAAAAAATCTTACAGGCACTGTTGCGAAAGCCAGGCTCCACGACAAATGAGCTTGCAGAAACGGTTGGTATCAACCCAATTTCTGTACGCCATCACCTCACCAGCCTGCAAGCAAGCGGATTGATTTCTGCTGAGGAAGAGCGACATGGTGTTGGGCGTCCACGTCTGATTTACTCGCTCACCGATGAGGGATCAGAAAAATTTCCCACGCGCTATTTGCAGCTAACCACTCGTCTCCTGAATCAACTTAAGGAAACGCTCCCCAACCCCATGGTCAAGGAGCTTTTCAGCCAAGTTGCGCTAAATCTGGCAGAGGAGCATGCTGATAAACTTGAAAACCTCCCCATCGAAGAACGTCTTGATCTGATCAAAGAACTGCTCATAAACGAAGGTTTCACTGTTGATTGGGAAAAAGAAGGTGATTCGTACCACATCCACGAAATCTCTTGCCCATATTACAAAGTTGGACAAAGCCACCCTGAGATTTGCTCAATGGACCAAACATTTATCTCGCAAATGCTGGCTGTTCCTGCTGAAAAGATCGAGTGTATTCTTAATGGCGGCACCCGCTGCACATACGTTGTTAAACCCATAACCATATAGGATAGAAGAAATGAGCGATAAAACTTTAAATACCGTAACCTGGGAAATTCACGAAACACATCCTGAACTTGTTGATACTATGCGCGAAGAATTATCAAAGGTTGTTGATCCCGAAATTGGCATGAACGTTCTCCAATTGGGATTGATTCGCCAAGTAAGCATTGAAGATGACAAGACCAAAGTATATATGATCCTGACAACTCCATTTTGCCCTTATGCACCCGCAATGATCGAGGCAACGAAGAACGCTGCACAAAAAGCAGTCACCCAACCTGCCCTTGTTGAGTTAGGTATGGAAGCTTGGGATTTTTCAATGATGGAAGATCCATCTGCGTTAGACTGGGGCATGTATAGTTAGCAATTTATACATTCTGAATATAAAAAGGCATATCCTTTGCAAAGGGTATGCCTTTTTTCTTAGAGACTATCTGAAAAGTATTTTTTAGACCAGACCCGAAAGGTTTTATTGTGCTCCGAATGTCAAAAGGGTCTAAAAATGCTCGATATATTTTTTAAAAAAACATCTTTCAGAAACTTTTCGGGTTTCCAAATAGCTTTTTAGACTGTTTCGATAATCTACATGCATATTACTTTCGAAAAAAGTAGATATTTATAGAAAAGTGATTCGTGTCGCTCTATGATAAAGGGTAAGAGCAAAACCATCACCCACTCTAAAACACGGCTCAAAAAGGGTGTAAATAATTTAGGATATAAATTACCTAAATAATCGTGTGACATTCATAAGTATCGCTTGTGACAAAATATACTTGCTGGTTAGTCAATCTACATGCTACAGTAGTCTCGTGTTCGTTCATATATTCACCTTTGTGAATATACCGATCAAGGAGAATAAGTATGGCTACCAACCTGCGTGAAGAAATCCATCAATTACACGCTCAATTATGTAACGGCTTAGCTGACCCCATACGTATTCTTATTCTCTATTCTCTCGCAGAGAAGCCTTCGCATGTAAACGAACTTGCCCAATCAACCAATATTCCCCAACCAACAATTTCCCGACATCTAAAAACCCTGCGTGAACGTGGTCTTGTTACATCACAACGAGACGGTCAGTTCATTCACTATAAGCTCGCAGACAAACGTGTCATCGATGCCCTCGACTTGCTACGCGCAGTGATGGCAGACAATCTAAAAGAGCGGGCGCAAATTGCAGTTGCAGCTACTCAAAAACCCCTTTCCAATTAACAGGAGACTTGTATGAAAACTTTTCTAATCCTCGGCGCTGGCACTGGCGGCACAATGGTCGCCAACAAAATGGCAGAAATTCTGGATATGCAAGAATGGCGTATTGTGATCGTCGATCAAGACGAAACCCACTACTACCAGCCAGGCTTCCTCTTCATCCCCTTTGGCATGTATTCACCAGCCGATGTCGTCAAACCAAAACGCAACTTCTTGCCTCCACAAGTTGACATTATCTTTTCTGAAATCGAATTGATCGAGCCAGAGAAAAATCGTATCAAACTAAGCCGCGACAAGAAAACCATCAATTACGACTATTTAGTCATTGCCACAGGCAGCCACATCCATCCCGAAGAAACCCCTGGCCTTACTGATGAAGCTGGTTGGCTAAAAAGCATCTTCCCCTTCTACAATCTTGATGGCGCCACAAAACTGGGCAGCTTCCTGAAGTTTTGGAAAGGCGGGCGCTTGGTTTTGAATATTGCTGAAATGCCGATCAAATGCCCCGTTGCGCCCTTAGAATTCCTCTTTCTCGCAGACTGGTTCTTCCATGAGCGCGGCATTCGTGACAAGGTAGATATCACCTTTACCACACCTTTGCCCGGTGCATTTACTAAACCACGCGCATCTTCCATCCTTGGTGATATGCTGCAAGACAAAAACATCAATCTTGTACCAGACTTTAATATTATGGAAGTCGACCAAGAAAAACAAGTTATCCGCTCCTACGATGAAGTCGAAGTACCTTACGATCTACTCGTAACCATCCCGACCAATATGGGTGCGGAAGTAATCGGAAAATCTGGCATGGGCGATGAACTCCACTTTGTACCCACAAACAAGCACACCCTACAAAGCGACAAATGGGAAAACGTGTGGGTCATTGGAGATGCCGGAAACGTGCCTGCATCCAAGGCTGGTTCCGTAGCGCACTTCATGCTCGACGTGGTGATCGAGAATATCCAACGTCATATGGAAGGTCTGGATCCGCTTCCCAAATTCGACGGACACGCCAACTGCTACATTGAATCTGGCTTTGAAAAAGGCGTCTTGATCGATTTCAATTACGATGTCGAGCCTCTTCCTGGCAAATTCCCACTGCCCGGATTTGGTCCCTTCTCCTTACTCAAAGAATCTCATGCTAATCACTGGGGCAAGATGATGTTCCGCTGGATGTACTGGAATATCCTGCTAAAAGGCGGCGAAATGCCCTTTGAATCCCAGATGAGCATGGCTGGAAAATGGGAATAGGAGCAAAAAGATGACTGAAGTAGCCATCACCCAAGAGCAATTTACATTGCTCATGGAGAAAATGGATCGCATCGAAAGCCATATGGCGCAGCAACAACGCCGTCAGCAGGAGATGGAAGAGTTACAACGCGATCTTATTCCCATCGGCAATCATTTGTTCAAGTTAGCAATTGACGAGTTAGCAGAAATAGGTTCTGAATTTCAAGCTGAAGACCTTTTCTTCTTACTAAAACGTGTCTTGCGCGATACCAACCTTCTACTAAAAGTTTTTGATCAACTCGAAAACGTTATGGAGCTTAGTGAAGATATCCAAGTGTTGGGTAAGCAAATCTTCAACCAAGGCGTCCAAGAATTAGACCGTCTTGAGAGAGAAGGTTACTTTGCATTTGCCCGTGAAGGCTGGCAGATCGTAGAGCGTGTTGTCACAGAGTTTAGCGAGGAAGATGTGCGCGCACTGGCGGATAATGTTGTGGTCATTTTGAAGACCGTCCGCAACATGACACAACCAGAGATCATGGCAATCGCCAACCAGAGCGTTGACGCTATTCGCGAAACTCCCGATGAGAGCAAGAATATCTCCGCTTTCAAGCTGGTCAAAGAAATGGGCAGCCCGCAAGTAAAACGAGGTATGTCCCGAATGCTCAATTTACTTAAAGCAATGGGCGAAACGCCCACAGAATAAAGAACATTTTATTAACAAGGAGAAAGAAAAATGACTGTTCTTGAAAATATCACACTGAACGAAGAAGGTTTCATGACCAACTCTGCCGAGTGGACGGAAGAATTTGCATCCGCTTTAGCAGAAAAAGAAGGCATCACACTTACTGATGCCCACTGGGCAATCATCAACTTCTGCCGTGAACAAGCTGGCGACTCTGGCGCCGCCCCCACGCTGCGCCAAATCACATCGGGAGCTGGTGTCACGACAAAGGAACTCTTCCAGCTTTTCCCCAAGGGACCTGCTAAAAAAGTTGCCAAGATTTCCGGTCTTGGAAAACCCGAAGGTTGTGTCTAAAAAGGTTTCAGACCTAAGATCACAGACCTTGGTATGCTAAAAACTGAAGTCTAAACTCTTATGTCTCTCAAAAAAGGAGATTTAAAATGACTGAAGAAAAAAATCGACACATTGCGTTTATTTGCTCCAAAGGTGACTTGGATATGGCTTATCCTGCTCTTATCATGGGCTGGGCTGCTCTCGGCGATGGCATTGACGTAACTATCTTTTTCACCTTCTGGGGGCTTGACATGGTGACAAAGAAACGCGTAGACAGACTGGAAATTGCTCCTGTTGCAAATACCAGCTTCAAAATGAGCATGATGGGCTTGCCAACCGGCAATTGGGGTATCCCCAATATTCTTGGCATCATCCCTGGCATGAGTGCCTTTGCCACCTGGTTTATGAAAATGAAAATGAAAGCACTGGGCGTCCCCCCTGTGAGCGAATATCTTGAAATGCTCTCTGATGCTGGTGCAAATATGTACGGCTGCAAAATGACCGTAGATATGTTTGATATCAAAGACGAAGATTTCCTACCCTGCGTCGATAAAGTTGTTACCGCCTCCGACTTCATGGATATGACAGAAGGCGCGCAGATCGTCTTTATCTAGCAACAAGAAACCCTACTTAAATCAAAAAGAGCCACGCTTGAAAGCGCGGCTCTTTTTATTAGCAAAATTTTTTATATTTACTCTTCGTCTTCAGACTGTGCGGCTGCGATCACTTCTTCAGCCACATGCGAGGGAACAACCTCGTACGCAGCAAACTCCATCGTGAAATAACCGCGTCCACCTGTAATGGAGCGTAGCTGGCTTGTATAGCGCAGCATTTCAGCTAGAGGCACAGTGGCAATGACGGTGGTAGAACCACGCTCAGACTCTGTGCCCTGTACCCGTCCACGACGTGTGCTGAGATCGCCCATCACGTCGCCCATATTTGTATCAGGGACAGTGATACGAGCTCTCATAATTGGCTCAAAAAGAACAGGACCGGCGTCTTTGACAGCAGCCTTGAAGGCGCCGCGCGCTGCAGACTCAAAAGCAACCGGTTTCGAATCTACAGGATGCTCTTTACCATCAAAAACAGAGATTTTAATATTCTGCATCGGATAGCCGGCAATGGCACCGTCTTTCATAACACTCAAGATACCTTTACGAATAGCCGGTTCATAAGATTGCGAAATTGCGCCGCCAAAAACATCCCAGCTCAACTCAAAGTCTTCGTCAGGGTAATTTTCGATCGTGATATGAACTTCACCGAATTGCCCTGAACCACCACTTTGCTTTTTGTGACGGTAAGAAGCAGTTGCTTTCTTGGTAATGCCTTCTCTATAAGGCACACGCGGCTCTTCTGTCTCTAAACCAACTTGCAATTTAGACTCAGCACGACGGATCGCCACATCAATATGTTGGTTTCCCATCCCTTTAAGGATCGTCTGGCGTGTGGCTTTCTCGTTATACCAATCTAAAGTCATATCTTCTTCACATAGACGAGTAAGCGTTGGGGATATCTTCGCAGCATCGGCTTGTGTTTTCGGAATAATCGCAACACGGAAGAGTCCAGTCGGATATTCAGGAACAGGCAAGGTCAGTGGATGTCCATTTGTACAGAAAGTATCGCCAGTAGCTGTTTCGCTCAGCTTCGGAACATTTGCAATATCGCCCGCATGAATAACCTTAATATTCTCTTGATCTTTGCCTTTAGGGATATTTACCGAGCCAAAACGCTCTTCAACTTTCTTGGTTTGATTCCAGACACGGCTATCACCAGAGATGGAGCCAGAGTAAATGCGGAAGAAAGTCTGCTTACCAACAAAGGGATCGGCAGTGGTTTTCCAAACATAAGCTGCAAGCGGATCAGTATCAGAAGCTTTCAGTTCTTCGTCACCATCTTTGCCTTGAGCAACGATAGCGGGTCGTTCTGCCGGTGAGGGCATCAGGCGAACAAATGCGTCCAAAAGGGGACCAACCCCAATTTCATTTCCTGTCGCAGCAACGAAAACGGGAACATAGTCTCCAGCCAGGAAAACTTTCTTTAAACCGGCAACAATTTCGGAATCCGATAATTCTTCGCCTTCAAAATATTTTTCAAGCAGAGCATCATCGCCTTCGGCAGCGGCTTCGATCAATTCCATACGCGCTTCTTCTACTGCATCGGCATATTCGGCGGGAATTTCAACGCCTGTTTTGCCCTCGGCTTCGTAGGCTTTATTGCTTAAGAGATCGATCACGCCTTTAAAATCTCCACGCTCGCCCCAAGGGATCTGAACGCGAACAAGGCGTGTATCAGAGAATTCTTCCAAAGAAGTCATTACCTTTGCAAGATTCGCATTTTCGCGATCCATCTTGTTAATGATCACCGCACGTGGCAATTTAAATTGATCACAATAACGCCAAGCTATTTCTGTGCCAACTTCAACACCGGCCAAAGAATCGACCAAAACAGCAGCAGCATCAACAACGCTCAATGCCGAAATAACTTCACCAACAAAATCGGTATAGCCAGGAGCATCCAGCGTATTGATCTTGGTATTCTTATGTTCGATCGGGATCACACTGGTATACAGAGAAAGTTTGCGGCGGATTTCTTCATCATCAAAATCTGATGCAGTTGAGCCATCTTCAACTTTACCTAAGCGTGTTATGGCTCCACTAAAATGTAAAAATGCCTCAGCCATCATTGTCTTGCCAGTACTGCCATGACCGATTAAGGCGACATTGCGGATAAACTCAGTGGTATACTCTTTCATCTAATTGGACCCTTCTTCTTTTGGGATGTGAAGCAGACCGCATGATTGTAAGAGAATACAGTTAAATTGTCAAAGTGCGGAATGTCATTATCCAAGAAGGCAAGTGCAACGCTTTTTCCATATTTTTCCCCATGAATCCATTGATCAGCAACCTGTTCTACCTCAGCCGCCCACCTTGGGATAGTGGCATTACGCCACCCGAGCTTCTCGAGTTCATCGATCAACATCCTGCCGGGCGTGCTATCGACATTGGCTGCGGGACAGGCACAAATCTGATCACTCTCGCCGAACATGGCTGGCAAGTTAGCGGTGTAGATTTTGCATTGTTGGCCCTCTACAAAGCGCGGCGCAAAGCCAAGATCGCCAATGTGAAAATAGATCTCCATCTTGGCGATGCAAGTAAATTACGCGGCATAAAAGGCAAATTTGATCTCGCTCTCGATATGGGTTGTTTTCACAATTTAGGCGAGAAAAAACGGGATTATCTTGCTCAGCTGGACAATATCCTCGCCCCAAGCGGATACTGGCTCATCTACGCTCACCTCACCCCCGCCGACGGGACGCCCGCAAGTCATGGGCTTGCTCCCGTTGATCTGGCATCTGCCCAATCCCGATTCGATCTCATCTGGCGCAAAGATGGCACAGACAAGATCGGGCGAGATTCGGTTTGGGCTTTGTTTCAGAAGAAATAACCACACCCGCCACCAGACTACAAAAGTCTTTGAGACTTTTGTAGTCTCCCTTTTTATTGGTACAACCTCATGCCCCTTCTATTTATCTTCCTCGACGGCGTCGGACTCGGCGCCAATAACCCCGAAACAAATCCCTTTGCCCGCGCCAAAATGCCGACCCTGCGTGCCTTGCTCGGCGACCAAGCCCTCGTCGCTGATACTGCCCCCTATCACGGTGAACGCGCCAGCCTCTTGGCGCTGGATGCCAATCTCGGTGTAGATGGCCTACCCCAATCTGCGACAGGGCAGGCGACGCTGCTCACAGGCCTCAACATCCCCAAAGAGATCGGTTATCACTACGGACCCAAACCCAACGCCGATGTGCGCGAATTTCTCACAAACCCTGCTGCGTCATCGCGAGGCAGCTTTACCGCCGAAGCGATCTCCGCAACAGCCAAAGAGACTGCCGCGTCGCACACTCGAAATACAGCGAGTGCAGGCGTGCATGCTCCTCACACGCTTGCCCGAAAGGGTAGTGACGTGGGCGAAACCATCTTCTCATGGATACGCGCAAAAAACAAAACAGCCGCGCTCCTGAGCGCCTATCCTGATGGATATTTCAAAGGCATAAATTCAGGCAAGCGGCTTTACTCAGCCATTCCGCTCGCCGTCACACAGGCAGGGCTGCCTCTCTTCACCGCCGAAGATATCTACGCAGGGCGCGCCCTTTCTGCAGGCTTCACTGGAGAAGCATGGCGAAAAATGCTCAAGGACGAAAAAGTGCCGCTATATACGCCTGAAGAAGCGGGAGTAAAACTCGTTTCTCTAGCCATGCAATACGACTTCTCCTTTTTCGAATATTGGGCAAGCGATTACGCCGGCCATAAACAGGATATGGATTGGGCAATCCAACAACTCGAAACTTTCGACGGCGTGCTGGCAGGCTTGCTCGAAGCCGCATCCAATAACCTGCTTGTGCTAATAACATCCGATCATGGCAATATGGAAGACCTCGGCACACGTAGGCATACAGATGTGGATGTGCCCTGTTTATTACTTGGGAATGAAGAAATGAGAAAGCAGTTTGTTGGGAAAGGTTTAGGAAATTTAGCCGATATTACACCGGCGATGAAGAAATTCTTTGCTTAATATTACGCACTTTCCTCTTGTATTCAGACGTTCAGCCCCCCTGCCCTCGCTCCACTTGGGCATCCCCCCATTTTGCAAGCAAAATAGGGGGATAAAAAAATACAGTTTCCCACTTCTCTCCTAAATCCCACGCACTTGGAATTTGCCCTAAAGACAAGGGGAGATGTCCGCAGGACAGAGGGGGCAAAGACTCAGAGATTCAGAGTGCAGAGAGGCAGAGAGCAGAGTTAGGAGATGGGAGAAACGCAAAGACGAAAACCGAGGCTGAGGCTACTGTAACCGGGAAGGTTATTGATGCGAAAGGCGCAGCGCACGCTGCTCAGATCATTGAGGAAAGAACCGCCGCGCAAAACGCGACTGCCACTACCTGCTTCTTTCTCGCGCCCATCCTCTGCAAGATAAGGGTAATTTTTATAAAGACTGCGCGTCCACTCCCATACATTTCCACTCATATCCGCACAACCATACGGGCTATCACTCGCAGGAGAGAATTGCCCCACCGCGCTGGTCGTTCCAATGCCGCTTTCGCGAGAATTGCATTTGGCTTTATCGAATTCATTGCCCCAGGGATATTCGTTGGCATATTCTCCGCGGGCGGCTTTTTCCCATTCCGCTTCGGAAGGTAGCGCAAAGCGATAGTCTTTTGGTAATTTACCAGCATGATTATTGTTCAGCCAGACAGTATATTTCTGCGCATCATGCCATGAAACTTCAACAACGGGATGATTTTCTTTTCTGCTTTCAACTTCAAACTGTGAACCTGCAAACTTCCCGTAATCTGCAGTCGTAACAGGCAGACGCGCCATATAGTAATCATAAGAAATATTCACCGTATGCCGCTCATTACCATCACCCATCAGAAAATCACCTGCTGGGATGCGCTGAAAGGACATTTCTGCAAAGAAAAGCTGCGCATCAGTTTTAGCAGGCTCAAAATCAAGGTCTCTTTTGCCACGCAGGCGGGATTTTTTGTCACCCAGCATTTCGGGAGCAATTTCGGTTTCTTTAACGGGAGCAGGTTCTTCTTCCACGGGCGGGAGCGCCATGTGAACGAGGCTGTCGATCACATCAGCCGCAAAGTTATTTCTATGCGGGGAAATCTCTTTGAGTACGCGTTCCATTTCTCGGTTAAGATCATCCCTAAAACTATTGGCTGCTTCGTCATCATCACCAGCCCAATCGAAGGCCGCCTGGATAAGGTTTGCGCGGGCAGAAGATGCACCCTGCATTCCATAAACACGTTTGCGGAATTTCGGCGCGGCGCGCATCCAAACTTCCCAGCGCACGAAGTCATCAAAATCGACCACCTTCTCGCTTTCGCTCATATTGCGCCACATCGCCCAGCGCAAATTGAGATCGTTTAAAAAGGTTTTGACCTTGCGCGGGTTGGCCGCTGCACCCAAAGCGATCAGGCGGCTATGGGCTTTCATCTCGTCATCTTCTTCAACTTGTTGACGGACGAATTCACCCATCTCATCATCCTGCACGGGTGGCAAGTCAAAGCGCAATTGGATGATTTTTTCAAGATAATCAGCGGGGTCATCGGCAAGAATGTTCGTTTCTTGATAATGTTTGGTTACTGCCTGCTGCACAATGCGCGTATCGGCACCGAGCAAAAAAATGCAACCTTTTTTATCGAGAAAGAGTTTGACCGCTTCAAGAACTTGCACAGTTTTCTCTGGCAAGCAGCGGTCAAGATCGTCGATGAAAATGGCTAAGATGCCTTCTTCAGGGTTGACCTTGTCAATATCCGCTTTGCGATGTACCCAAGCAGCAATGAGCTTATCAAAGGCATCATCAAAGAGATCAAGCAGTGCTGTTTTTTGCGCAAAGGAGGTTGGAATGGTCTCGCCCGTATTCAACTCGACTCCAACATCCCCAATTTTGATCGAAAACCAGGAAAGCACCGTATTAACGACATCCCGGCGTGGATAGCTAGGGTCAAGCAGGTTCGCCAGAACCTTTGAAACTACATCATCTTCTGCCATTGCCTGTACGATCACACGTACAAGGGCTACTAATAATTGCTCTTCATCAGCATATTTCCAGGCATTGAACCAAACTGTCCGGCAAGGACGAAAAAGTTTCGATGGCTCATCGCTTGGATTCAAGAAATCCATTTTCTCGGGTGTTTTCGGATCACGAAGTGTATCCGTTTGCTGAAGCATTCTTTCCACACGCCGCAGCAACGTTGTCTTACCACTACCCCACGCCCCACTGACCCCGATAGTGAGCGGTGTAACAGTCTCCTTGCTGGCGATCAGACGCGCAAGGGTTGCAGCGTAATCATCGAAGTGAAATTGCGCTTTTTCTTTATCGTCCAGAGGCAGATCGTGCCAGATATTGGGTGTTTCGTAACGGTTGTTTTTAGAGTTTGTCATAGTAATACCCACAGATTGGTTTGGATAGGACTATTGTACAACAAAACTTCTCACCGACAGCCGACAAAAACTTCCTACACTATGGAGACTGCTTTCGACATCAACATATTGACAAATCGCGATATGTTGATACAATACGCGCATGGATATAAAAAACCAGCTAAAAGCCCTCAATAATTCTGCTCGGATGCAAATTCTTGAGTGGTTAAAAAAACCTGATGCCAATTTTCCGCCCCACGAAAGCGGGCTGACTTTCGAGAATGGCGTTTGTGTTGCTTATATTCAGGAAAAAGCGGGGATATCCCAATCTACCACATCCCAATATATGTCCATTCTTCATCAAGCTGGTTTCGTCCTGCCGACCCGGATCGGGAAGTGGACCTACTATAAGCGCGACGAAGAGAAAATCTCCCAATTCATGCAAGCGCTGAATGGGATCATGACCATTTCAGGAGAAATAAAATGAGTGAAAAAGTAGCAATTATTACCGCAGCAGGACAAGGTGTTGGCGCAGCGATCGCCAGAGAACTAGCAGAAGTTGGATACAAAGTTTCTTTGCTTTCAAACTCGGGCGGCGCGGTCAAGCTCGCCGAAGAATTGGGCGGCATCGCCTTAACAGGCTCTGTCACCGAACCTGCCGATCTGGAAAAGCTCGTCAACGCAACCATGGAGAAATATGGTCGGGTTGACGCGGTGGTCACGAATACCGGGCATCCGCCCAAAGGCGAGATTTTAGCGTTATCCGATGAAGACTGGCACACAGGTCTCGATCTGCTCATCCTGCCCGTTGCACGTATGGCACGGCTGGTCACCCCCATCTTCGAAGCCCAAGGTAGCGGAGCGATGGTCAACATATCTACTTTTTCGGCTTTTGAGCCATCCCCATCCTTCCCCGTTTCGAGCGCGTTGCGTGCCGGGCTGGCCGGCTATGTAAAACTCTACGCCGACCGTTATGCCGAAGCTGGCATCCGCATGAATAACGTGCTGCCTGGCTTTATGGATAACTACCCATCCAGCCCTGAGATTGTCGAGAAGATCCCGATGAAACGTTATGCAAAGGTGCAGGAAGTGGCGAAAACGGTGCGATTCCTGCTCTCGGATGATGCCGGATATATCACCGGACAAAATATCCGTGTAGATGGCGGGATCACGCGCTCGGTTTAGGCTTGATACCATTTAAATAAAATATGTCCGTTGAATAGTTTTTATAGGCTACAAAAGTCTTCAAGGCTTTTGTAGCCTTTTCTTTCTACTGTTCAGTAGTAAAATGCCACGAACTGTATCTGGATATTTATCCTTCTTTTCGGTTATATTCAACAAAAGAACTCACTAAAAAACAGAGGTGATTATGGCAAAGCAAAAATTCAAATGGGACGACCCTTTTTTGTTCAACGACCAACTCGATGACGAAGAACGTATGGTGCGCGATATGGCAAATCGGTTCTGTCAGGAGAAGTTGATGCCCGACATTATCGAAGCAAATCGCCATGAGCATTTCGACCGCAATATCATGAACCAAATGGGCGAGATGGGCTTCCTTGGAATCACTATTCCTGAAGAATATGGTGGCGCAGATATGAGCTACGTTGCCTATGGCTTGGTCGCCCGCGAAGTCGAGCGCGTAGACAGCGGCTATCGCAGCGCGATGAGCGTCCAAAGTTCGCTGGTTATGCACCCCATCAATGCTTATGGCACCGAAGAACAAAAACAGAAATATTTACCCAAACTCGCAACTGGAGAATGGATCGGTTGTTTTGGGCTGACCGAACCTAATCACGGCAGTGACCCGGGCAGCATGGAAACCCGCGCCAAGAAAGTGGATGGCGGCTGGATATTGCAAGGCAGCAAAACATGGATCACAAACTCGTCCATCGCCGACGTTTTCATCATCTGGGCGAAAGACGAAGAGGGCATCATTCGCGGCTTCATCCTCGAAAAAGGGACTCAGGGCTTGAGCGCTCCGAAACTCGAAGGCAAGTTCAGCCTGCGCGCCAGCGTGACCGGCATGATCGTCATGGAACAGGTCTTTGCCCCCGATGAAAACCTGCTGCCGAATGTGCAAGGCTTGAAAGGCCCGTTCGGCTGCTTGAACAAAGCCCGCTATGGCATCGCTTGGGGCGCATTGGGTGCAGCTGAATTCTGCTGGCACGCCACCCGTCAATATACCCTCGACCGTCCGCAGTTCGGACGTCCGCTAGCGGCCAATCAGATCATCCAGCTCAAGCTGGCAAATATGATGACCGAGATCACGCTTGGTTTGCAGAGCGTATTACGCGTTGGCCGCTTGATGGATGCAGGCAAAGTCACCCCGGAGATGATCTCCCTCGTCAAGCGCAACTCGACCGGAAAAGCACTTGAGATCGCCCGCCATGCCCGCGACATGCACGGCGGCAACGGCATCTCGGATGAGTACCATATTATTCGTCACGTAATGAACCTTGAATCGGTCATTACCTATGAAGGTACACATGATATCCATGCGCTAATCCTTGGACGCGCGCAGACAGGCTTGCAGGCGTTTTCGGGATAATTTAGCATTCAGCCCCCTGCCCCTCGCTTCGCTGGGGTGTCCCCCATTTTGCAAGCAAAATAGGGGACAGAAACAAATTCACCGTCTGGTCTCCCCTAAATTCCACGCTCCTGCCCCGCAGGATGTTAGCGGGGTTGGAATTTGGGGGAGATACCCTGAAGGGTACTTTGTCCGATAGGACAGAGGATGCAAAAATCACTTTCCCTACCGAACGGTTGGTAGATTTTGCTTTTTACGATATAATCACGCGCATGGGTAAAAAGCAAAAAAAACAGTACTACATCGTCGTTAAGGGGCATGCCCCCGGTCTTTATAAAACCTGGTTCGGCGATGATGGCGCTGCAAAACAAGTTGAAAATTACCCACAAGCACTTTACAAAGGCTTTTTCACATTAGAACAAGCCACTGATTGGCTTCGAGAATTAGGCGCTGAAAAATTACGCACCTACGCCCCCAACCTGCTACTGCACCTTGAAAACGCTCCCACAGAAAAAGATGACCCTATCCAAGCGCTTTTGGATGCGGGCAGAGTCGTCATCTACACCGACGGCAGTTCGCTTGGTAATCCGGGCAAAGGCGGTTATGGCGCTGTTTTGCGAAACGGCGACCAAGTCATGGAGCTTTCCGCTGGCTACTTCGAGACGACCAATAACCGCATGGAGATGATGGCTTGTATTCAAGCCCTGCGCACACTCAAAAAACATAGCGACGTAGTCTTCTTCAGCGACTCGAAATACATCGTTGATGCAGTCACAAAAGGCACAGCCGCGCGTTGGCGCGCCAATCGCTGGCTCAAAAGCGACCGCAAGAAGATCGCCAACATTGACCTGTGGAAAGAATTACTCCAGCTATGTGACGAACACGAAGTCGAATTCCGCTGGGTGCGCGGGCATTTCACCGATGCCAACAACGAACGTTGTGATCAACTCGCTAATGCCGCGGCGAGATCGAAGAACCTTAAGCACGACATCGGCTATGCAGATGGAAATAATCAACCCTCTCTTTTCTGAGTAAAAACTCACCACAAAGTCACAGAGTACACAAAGCTCTTTTTGTGACCACAAAGAAAAACTTTGTGCCCTTTGTGTCTCAGTGGTGAAGAAAAACCTTGAATCTTTCATAATCAAACCTTAAACCATAAGGAGGAGCACCTTGAAAATCGTAGTCTGTGTCAAACAAGTGCCTGACTCCGCGGCGAGCCTCGTCGCAGAGAACGGACAAGCCTCCTGGGGAGATGCACCTTTGGTCATCAACCCCTGGGACGAGTACGCTGTAGAAGCGGCTCTCAATATGGGCGGCGACGTCACCGTCATGAGTATGGGCGGTGAAGATGCCAAAGAAGCCCTCAAACACGCTCTCGCGATGGGCTGCAAAGAAGCCGTTCTCATCTCCGATGATGCGCTTGCCAATGTCGACACACAGGGAACCGCCAAAGTCCTCGCTGCCGCCATTCAAAAAGTCGGCGATGTGAACATGGCGTTCTTTGGTCGTCAAGCCATTGATGGCGATGCCGGCATCACCCCCGCGCAAACCGCGCGCGTGCTTGGCTGGTCTGCATTAACTCTTGCGGCATCCATTAATGTTGACGGTAGCAAGGTCACAGTAGAGCGTTCCGTCGAAGAAGGTCGTCAGACCGTCAGCGCCGAACTTCCTGCTGTCCTCAGCCTCGTCAAGGAATATGGCGAACCGCGTTACCCATCCTTCATGGGCATCCGCAAAGCATCCCGCGCCGTCGTCCCCGTTTGGTCATTGGCAGACCTCGGCATCGAAGCTCCTGTGCCCGTTGTCGAATTTACCGAAACCCTCAACCCACCCGCCCGCGACGTGAGCGTTGAAATGATCGAAGGCGGCAGCCCCGCCGAAATTGCAGAGAAACTTGCCGACAAGATCATGGCGGAGAAAATCTTATGAAAACCTGGGTATATATTGACCACTTCAAAGGCGAAGCCGTTGCTGCTTCGTGGGAAGCCATCGGCGCAGCCAAAGCGCTCGGTGGCGATGTCACCGCCGTTCTACTCGGTGCAGGCGCAGAAGCCCTTGCCAATGCTGCATTTGAATATGGCGCGGATGAAGTCGTGCTGGGAGATGATTCTGCCCTCGCAGATTTCCGCGTTGAGAATTACGCTACCGCCCTCTCCGCGCTCGTATCAAACGCAACCCCGAACTTGCTCCTCTTCCCCACCACATCGCGTGGACGTGAGCTGGCAGGCATGGTTGCCATTGATCTGAACACAGGTGTTTTAGTTGATGTCGTTGCCATGGAACTGGATGGCGAAAAAGTTGTGGCGACACGCCCCATTTACGCCGGAAAATTGCTCGAGAAAACAGTCTGCAATGCCAGCCCACAGATCGTCACCCTGCGCGGACGCGCTTTCGCAAAACCCGAAGCAACCGCAGGCGCTACTGGCACCATTACCAAAGTGGACGTGAACGCTGGCGACGAAAAATCGACCGTTGAAGGCTATGCCGAAGCCGGTGGTGGCGTCAGCCTAACCGATGCAGGCGTAATCGTATCTGGTGGACGTGGCGTTTCCAATAACCCAAATCTGACAGCCCCCGATGGCATGAGCGACGAAGAAGCCGAAGTCTGGCGCGCCCAGCAAGGTTTTGCTCTTATCACCGATCTGGCTTCAACCCTCGGCGCAGCCGTCGGTGCCTCCCGCGCAGCCGTAGATGCGAATTACATCCCCTACGCCAATCAGGTTGGGCAGACAGGCAAAGTTGTCAGCCCCGATCTTTATATCGCCAATGGCATCTCTGGCGCGATCCAACACATCGCCGGGATGCGCAACTCAAAAGTCATCGTGGCGATCAACAAAGACGCCGATGCCCCCATCTTCAAATCCGCTCGCTATGGCGTGGTCGGCGATTTATTTGAAATCGTCCCCGCGCTGAATGAAGCGATGAAGGCAAAGTTGGGGAAGTAAGGTTTAGTTCTCAGTATTCAGGGGCAGTGTTCAATAAAAACAGAAACTTCCGAAGTTTTGAAAACTTCGGAAGTTTTTTAATCCCTAGAATTAAGATAAAATCACTCCATGATAACCAAACGCCAACTCACCATCCTCCTTGTTCTGGCGAGCTTTCTGCTTTTCGCCTGCGGTCTTTTCGACGAGGAATATGACGATTATTACGATGATGGCCCTAATACATCAGAAACTTATCAAGACGATGAATATGCTGAAGAAGAGGAATATTTTGAAGAGCTTGAAGAAGCCCAAAACGAAGAGCTTGCCGAGCCTGCTGGCTCCCCTGAACTGAGCATTGAATCTATCCCTGAGTACGCTGACCCAGCCTTTGAAGTTTTCAGCCAATATATAGACGTTTTCGGCATCGGCGTCTATGCAACGAGCGATATCCCTGAAAACAAAGTCTTTCACGCCGCTGGTGTCATGGCGCAATATCTCGACAACGATGAAGATGGGTTGCCCGACGACTCTGCTGTGATCCGCGCCCTGCAAGCAAAGCAGGCTTCGATCTTCATCTTCGCGCGTCCTGACAGCCGCGCAGAAGAAGAATTCTTCGAGGGCATCGAGCATCTGCTTGACAGCGGTAAGCTCGCGCTACAGCCTCTCTACGGCGAAGAGATCGTTCCCAATAGCGCAGCACAAGGTGAATTCGATGCCTCGCTGGAGGAGATATTCCACATCATCTCGAATACCGGATACGCTTCTGTTTATCCCGATATTTTCGGCGAGCAACGCGGCACTGCGATCGCGGATGCGATGGATACCGCGCGCGGCGGCTACTTCGAAAATGTCCCCGCTTCATACCCTGCCGGAGCCTGGTACACCTACGATGACCAGACCTGCGATTACGCCTGCATGATCTCCGAATATCATTATTGGGCGATCACATCTCTTCTCGGTGGGCAAAACTACCCCGGTCGCAGTGATGAGATCAGTCACGAGTGGAAGTTGAACACCGCCGAAAAACTCCGCGAAGGTGATCCTGCCATTTACGAATTGCTGACCGATCCGCAATATCATAATCCCACTGTATTGCCGGATGGCAATTACAATCCTTAAACGTAGGAACGGGTCTGAGACCCGCCCCTACTCATTTACATGACCCCGCATGTGACCTTCAGCACTGCGAAATATGACCTTAGAAAAGGTATATTGATAGCGTTCCAAAATCCAAATACCCCGAGGTTATATGGAAAACGAAAATCAACATTCCCCACTTCCTAAAAACTGGGCATTTCGCTTCTTCACCATCTGGAGCGGGCAAGCTGTTTCACTCTTCGGCAGTTCACTCGTCCAATTTGCACTGGTCTGGTATCTGACGAGGGAAACCGGTTCTGCAACAATTCTCGCCACAGCAACACTGGTTGCCTTACTCCCGCAAATCGTTCTGGGTCCCTTCGTCGGGACATTGGTTGATCGTTGGAATCGGCGCATCATCATGATCGTGGCAGATTCGTCCATAGCGGTAGCAACCCTCGGTCTGGTTTGGCTTTTCGCCACCGGCCGCGTGGAGGTCTGGCATATCTTCGTTATTATGGCGATCCGCTCATTGGGCGGCGCGTTCCATCATCCTGCAATGGCAGCATCTACATCTTTAATGGTGCCAGACAAACATTTGGCTCGCGTCGCTGGTGCCAACCAAACACTGCAAGGACTGCTCAATATTGCAGCGCCTCCTTTAGGTGCGCTCTTGCTGGAAACGATCTTCACACAAAACGTTCTGCTCATCGATGTCTTTACCGCCATCGCGGCTGTCTTGCCCCTGTTCTTCATCGCCATCCCGCAGCCGCAAAACCAGATCGAACAAGCAAATGGCACACGCAAAAAAACATCTTACTGGCAAGACCTGCGCGCAGGATTCAGCTATGTCCGTCAGTGGAAGGGATTACTTGGGCTCATCATTTTGGCAATGATGCTCAACTTCCTGCTTGGCCCTACGTCCGCTCTTGCCCCACTCGTTGTGACCAAAATCTTCAATGGCGGAGCTGTGGAATTAGGCTGGGTCGAATCCACATTCGGGATCGGCATCATTACAGGTGGTATCCTGCTCAGCATCTGGGGTGGTTTTAAGCGGCGCATTATCACGTCACTCGTCGGGATCGTCGGCATAGGCATTGCCATCGTTTCGGTGGGCTTGGTTCCTGCCAGCATGTTCTCGCTGCTCCTGGCTGCCAACTTCCTGGTCGGGTTTGCACAAGTATTTGCGAATGGCCCTCTGAGTGCGATCTTCCAATCCTCTGTCGCGCCTGAAATGCAAGGACGTGTCTTCTCCCTGCTTGGCGCCGGAGCAATGGCAATGATGCCACTCGGATTAATGATCGCCGGGCCGCTCTCAGATCTTCTTGGGATACGCTTCTGGTTCATTTTCGGCGGCTCGATCTGCATCCTGATGACGCTCGCAGCCACATTTGTTCCCGCTATTATGAATATTGAAACCAACAATGACGGGAATACTGTAGAAGAGTTAGCATAAGACTACAAAAGTCTTATAGACTTTTGTAGTCTAGAAAAAGAGCCTGCGATTGCAGGCTCTTTGCTTTAAAGTAGTTGATGCTCTCGCAATTCGTCTTCCAACCTTTCAGCTGATCTAAAATGGACAGTATAAAAGCCCAGCTTTTGGGCAGCTTCGATATTTGCCAACGAATCGTCGATGAAGAGACACTCCCCCACTTCTTCGGGGATGCGTTCGAGTAAATAATGAAATATCTCAGGCTCTGGCTTCACCAGTTTTACTTCGCCCGACAAGACAAGATCATCAAATTGATCCAAAAAAGAAAACTCATCTCTCACTAAGGGAAATGTTTCTGCCGACCAGTTGCTCAAGCCATATAGTGAATATCCCTTAGCCTTCAATCTGTGCAAGATTCTCACTGTCCCTGAGATCTCGCCTGTGATCGAATTGATCCAGTTCTCAGCATAAGCAGCGATCAAATCAGCACGATGCGGAAATTTTGCAGAAAGCTCAGCAACACCTTCCCTAAAACTACGCCCACGATCTTGCTCAGCGTTCCAAGTATAGAAATCCACTTCGCGCAGAAAATCTTCCAACGCTTCGGGCTGATTGGGGAAATAGGCGTTGTACAGATTATGCGGGCTCCAGTCGATCAGAACGCCGCCGAAATCGAAGATGATCGCTTTGATTGTAGAATTCATAGAATCTTATTAGTTCCTGAGCGGAGCGATGACTGTAAGGAAGAGCGCGGTCGCTTACACTCGATAGAGTGAACCAAGAACATCGCTCTTCAACTGCAACTCCGCTTCGCTTCGTTTCCGCTCAGAGACTGGGTAACTGATATTACGGAGTGATGAACGATAGACTGTCGTTTCCCCTCATCCTAACCTTCTCCCAAAGGGAGAAAGGATTAAGTCCCCTCTCCCCTTGGGAGAGGGCGGAGGGTGAGGGCAGCCCGAAAGTCTGCAAAAGGCATCTTTTGCGTAACATGAGTGGGTAATATTTAAGGCAAAAACCAACTCGGGCTTTCACCTGGCGCAGCGACAACAATTTCCTCGCCAGTCTTCATGTCAAGGATACGAACCTGCGACGGGGCGGCGGTATTGGAAGCGGTATATATTCGGTAGAGAAGATAGCGTCCATCCGCCGACCAAGCCGCGGGTCCATGCGTGGTTTCAGGATCATCGGTGAGGGCGCGTGCTTCGCTCCCATCCGCACGGCTAACCCAAATCTGATCTCCGCTCGAGACACCTGAGAGCGTCCATGCCCCACGCGCAAAACTGATCCACTCTCCGTCTCGCGACCAGGCCGGATTACTATCATCGAAATTTTCTTCGGTCGGAAGGAGCGTTAGATTGCGGCTCCCCACATCGTAAAGAGAAATTTTGTTGAGATAGATATCGCCGATAAATTGCAGATCGGAGAGCAAGAATTGATTGGCATTCGGCGACCAAGCCGCTGCCGAACCAATCTCGGTTGGCAATGATTGGCGTTCGCCGCCCTCAAGGTTATAGATCTGTATCGCCTGCGGGCTGGCAGATGTATAACTCAACCAAACACCATCATACGACCAACGCGGATTGTAGCCAGGCAATTGAGCATCTTGAAAAACAGGGTGTGTTTCTTTGGTGTCGAGGTCAAGCCACCACATCGAGGGAATACCGAGATAAGCTTGCTCGTTCGTAAAATCGAGACGGCTATAGAGAATTTGCCCACGATTTGGTGACCAAAGCACATCGGAGCAGGATGAATCAGGGCAATTCAGGAGCAATTCTGGCGTGTCCAGCTCTGTGCCCCAATACCAAAGATCGGAGCCGCGCCCCCCGTCGGGAATTGAATAGATCAGGCTATTGCCATCGGGCGAGACGCTGTAATTCCAGACGCCTGTATCGCCATTCGTGATCTGCTCCACGTCGCCGCCCGTTGCGGGGACAAGATAAAGCTGTTTATGATATTTCTCATCAACAGCAAGATAGATCACTGAGGCTTTTTTAAGATTGAAAGAGTCAGAATTACCAGATAGTGAAAAATCAGCGGGGAAGTTTTTGAGCGCACTCACGCTCAAACCGATACCCAACCCTAGAACTACCAAAGAACTGATCACAGGCACGACAAAAGACGCGCGGCTAAACCATTGCAAACGCGCAAATATTTGTTTGCTCTTCACCATCACGATCCCGATGGCGATCAATACAATTGCCAAGCCAAGACTAAAGGAAATGATCAGCGAAAGCCCAAAGCCAATGCGATTGATCGTAATCGCGATCAATAAAATCGCAATCGCATCCGGGCAGGGGACGAGACCACCACTGATGCCGAGCGCGATCAGCGAACGCCAACTGATACCCGAAAGCGGATTTGCGGCGGCTTCAGCCACACCTTTAGGGATGGGTACATAGCCAAATTGCGAAGGGTCGTGATTATGCTCAGGCCCCGGCTCACGGATTGCTGCGTCAATAGTCAGGCGCGTGCCCTTCTCGCCTTTATCTACTTTCTTCGCAACAGCAGGCGCTTTTTTGCGTGCGCGTTCTTCAAGCCATGTCCGTAAACGCGGCAGGAGCAAAGCCAGCCCCAAAACAACGATCAATAAACCCGAAACCAATTCCAGCGCGGGGAAGATCTGTGTCGGCATGATGTACTGCGAAAGAGAAAGCGTTGCCAAACCAAGAATAAAAACTGAGCCTGTATGCGTGAGCGTCACCAATGCGCCCAAAACAATAGCATGGTACGCCCTGCCCTGTGAGCCAACCAGATACGCCGCAACGATGGTTTTTCCGTGCCCAGGGCTAAGAGCGTGCAATGCCCCCAGGATGAGCGCAATGACAAAAGCCGCCAAATAAAGCAACGGGGAGATCTCTGGTGTGCGTAAAAAGCCTTCTAAAATTGCTAAAATACCCTGCTTATTTCCCGCTTGCGCTACCGCTTCTTCAGCGGTCTCACCCAGCCCTAAGGCTTCCACAACAGGCGGGATGGAGGGCATGCCACTTTCCCAGGCAGTTGCACCCTTTGCGCCAAAGCGCACCGTCAAAACGCCATTATCCTGTTCAGGGGTGGAGAACCCGATCCCATCGACGGCATTAAGAGAATACCAACTCAAGCTATTCGAGGCGTTATAGTCATTGAGCAGAAGCAACTCATGTTCTGCACCGAGATCAATCCCTTCCCATTCTGCCGTCAATTCGCTCAGAATCGGCGAGTCACCCGCCCGCAACTCAGGCATGGATGCTGCCCATTGAACGGAAGCAAGTTCAAGGCGCAGGGGCGTACCGTCCAATTTTGCCGAAAACGCCTCCAGCAAAGGCGCAATCCAAAGCTCGGCCTCGGCGGTCGAAACCAACTCATCCCCGTTTGCATCCGCTTCGTTCCAAACCACATGCGTGATCATCGGCCCCGGCACAAGCTCCCATACAATCTGCACGCCCTGCCTCGAAAAGTTGACCGTGTGTGCATGAAAATACATATCCGCAGGATGGGCTTGGACAACCTGCGGGATGAACAAGAGCATTAAAAGTGCTTTTGCCAGGAGAGCTTTAGCTCGACGACGCAATCTTATGGAACGCGAGACCGCTTCGTCGCAAAAACGTGCTCCTCGCGGATTCATGATTTTTTCCATAGATTTTTGGAGAGGACGGCATAGCGGGATGCCAGCCGAGCGTGGATGCCCGTGCTGCGAAGATTGGGGACACCCTGGCGGATAACTGCCCGCAATTCGCTCGCGGAGTTGAAGTTGGGTAGCGTTAAAGTAGCCCGACCCAGCTCCCAGAGCGTATGCGCGTCTGACCCCACCGTGGACGGAATGCCGTGCCTAGCGGCAAATCCCGCAGCCTGACGATTCATACGCGGCAACAGGCAGCGGGCATTAAACGTTTCGATGGCGTCAATTTGGGGCAAAATCTCGAGAAGACCAGCTTCGTCCCAATGCCCGCTGCGCATAAAATCAAAAGGATGCGAAATACTGATAAAAGCCCCCTGCTCTCTTAGGCGTGCAATTGCTTCTTTAGGCGTCAGCCCGGCTGGAATCTCCTCTGTCACAAACGCCGCCAGAATCTCGCCCTGCGTGGTCATGATCTCCTCGCCAATGATAACCAAGTCTGGCGCAAGCTTTTGCGCTTCAAGCGCGCCTTTGATAGTGTTGTGGTCGCTGATGAAGACCCGTCCGATGCCCTTGCGGCGACAGGCAACCACCAAATCAGAGGGGTGAACGAGCGAGTCTTTGGAATATATGGTATGGCAGTGGAATTCAGTGATAAAAGACATAGGGTAATTCTAGCACTAAACGAAAAGTGACCATCTGATAAAAGAGCAAATTTACTGATACAATTCACGCCAACATGGATGGGAAAACTTTTCAGCACAAGCTTAACAAGTTCTCTCCAATTTTTTGGGGATTTATCCTGGGCGGGATGTACATCTCGGCTATGCGTTTTTTGAGTGAATTAGATACTGTTCAAATTTGGGCAGTGCTACTCAAAGACATTTTCTTTTTTCTTATAGCCTGCATTTGGTGGATATTCTTCTTCGCACAGTTTATTTTGCCTGTCCGCACAAACGCCGATCGCCGAAAAATCTTCAACCGCCTTTTTGTGCGTTTATTTTCAGGCACAAGTGGACCAGCACTCTTCATCGAAAACGGGAGATTATTTGAATCACCCGGAGAAAGCAAGAAAAGTGGTGCGGGGGTCATCGTTTTGGATACAGCCAGCGCAGTTGTGTTGAAAAAATTCAACAAATTTACGAAGACGGTCGGACCCGGGGTGGTATTTACCAAGAAAGGGGAACATATTGCAGAAAAACCTGTCCCCCTGAAAACACTAGTAGATACGGCGGGACCCAACGAAAAAGACGACCCTTTCGCACCTGACACATCCTATTCAGACAACGACAAATATCAAGAGATACAAAAACGTCGTTTTGAAACCAGCGCACTTACCCGTGATGGGATCGAGATCGTCCCAAACATCTCCATTGCGTTTCGAATTGATGCAAAGCCCGCCAGCGGTAAGGAAGATGGTTCGCGCTTTGGATATAACGAAGAATCTGTACAGAAAGCTATTTGGCATACTAGCATCAACTCTGCTAATAACACGGAGAGTGTAAGATGGAATCAACTTCCCATCAATCTGGCAGTTGACCTTTGGCGTGAGTATGTAGGTAAATATCGTTTTGCTGAACTCTTTCAGGAAACACAAGATATTCCTGATAAAGGACGCAAAGAAATATTGGAAACCCTAGAAGGCGAAGTTGTTCTTCCCCCGCATTTTGAATACGGCATACGCGGTATTGCCTGCGATCTGCTAAATGACATCAATTCGGTTTTGAGATTTATCCTCAAAAAAGTAGATGATCGCATCTCCCCTCCCTTGCAAGACGAAGAAAAAGACATTGAAGAGCCAGTATCCTCCTCAGAAAAGAAGATCGCGTCTGAGAAAGAAACCGCGTTACAGAGTATCACACGTTTAATGAATGAACGTCTCAAAGAAGCACAATATACACCTGTTAATCGCTATGGAAAAACTGAAGACCACGCAGAAAAGGACAGTCCCGAATATAAATTCCTAACTCTGGAGCGCGGCATTCGCATTCTTTCCGTGAGCGTAAATGATTTGCGCTTCGCCCCTGAACTGGAAGCTGATCTTGTAGACAGTTGGGCAGCTACCTGGCTAAAAAACGCAAAGGGCGAGAAAGTCTACATTGAGAAACACCATCGAATCAGAGAAACAAAAGGGAAAGAGAAGGCACTGATCGAATACGCACTTGCATTAAGCAAAGATGTCATTCGCAAAAAAAACACGGCACCTCACGAAGCCTTGCAAGTATTGATCCGTTCAACACGCAAAGAATTGATCCGTAATCCGCAACTATTGAAGGAAGCAGAAAAAGAAATCAATCAACTCACCGACATGATCCAATGGGTAGATAAAGGGGGCAAACCAGATGCAGGCTAAAAGACCATGCACGCTTAGCGAATCGTGGAAAGAATTTCGTGAAAATATAAAAAGGTTGAAAAGTACTATTTTCAATCTCTTCTTCATGCTGGATATCGATGGCGCAAAGTGGCGACAACGCCTTGTTATGTTCACATTGTTAGGGATTTGGTTCGGCATAGGTTCTCAGCTACTCCAGGGAACAGGCTGGACGGAAAAGTTGGGAGCAAGTTTCCAATACGTGCTAACATTCACTTTCAAATCAGAAAACCCAATCCCTGATTTGCTAAGCTTATTGCGAAGAGCTTTTTTCTCGCCCACTTTTTTACGTATATTCGCTCTTTTACTTGCGCCTTTCCTGTTCGCCTATCGTAGAGCCTACAACTATCTCTCCGATATCTATGAACTAAAAGACCAAAGTATTGCAGCAAAATTTATCCGGCAAGCCGCCTTCGCAAGCAAATACGAAGAGATCAAAATAGAGAATGGCGAAGTGAGTAAAGATTCAGAGAACTCACCGATCAGATATATTGGTGGACCCGGATATGTAAAAGTAGATCTCTGTAGTGCTGCCCTATTTGAAAAGCCAAATGGTCGCCCCCATGTCATAGGACCAGTATTCACTCCTAAAGAAAAGCTTTCACTTCTGAAAAAGCTCTTTGTACGTCTTGAAAAAATTCTTGGCTTAAAGAAACCCGACGGCGAATTCATCGAAGGCTTTGAACGTTTGCGTGGCACAAAAAATCTACGTGATGAGGTATTAGATTCCGTTGAAGTTTCTGCTCGCACACGTGAAGGCATTAAAGTTACTGCCAAAGATGTGCGCATGGTTTACAGTATTTGGCGAGGCTATCCTACAGAGGAGGAACTAAAAACCATTTACCCTTACAGCAAACAAGCCATCCCGCCTTACTTTTACAGCAAAAGTATGAAAGTTTCTGAACTGGAGCTTCCCTTTCTTGGTTCTCATACAGCCAACTATTCCCCTACTAATCCAATGCTTGGCATCATTAAAGGCGCATTGGGCAGTTTCATCACAAAGCATTCTCTCAGTGAATTTCTGAGCGCGGTTGGTGAACCTGAAAAAACAGAATTAAAAGATCGTGCAGAAAAATATCAGGAGGAACAAGATCTGATAAGCCGCACCCAGGAAAATAGCTTTGAACTTCCTCAAGATCAGTTCACTGTCCCAGATTTCGTTCCTCGTCATGAGATAAATCCTCTTCTCTCTGAATTTACTGAAGAGTTCTCTGAGAATAACCGCAAAAAAGGTGTTGTCCTACAATGGTTAGGCACAGGCACATGGGCGACTCCAGACCCTGCTATCTTCGCAAAGAACATGGAAGCCTGGCAACTTTCAAAAGAAAACAAAAAAAATGGAACGGAAAAGAAATTGCAGAAAACAGAGAATAAAGAGAAAAATGCTGAAATGATGCGTCTTGTCCAGCACGTTCTTCTCAACACAGCAAGGATCATCCATGCCCCTGATTCTTATAGAGATACATTTATCTATGAAACACTTCTAAGTTATATGGAGTTGATCAAAGAAGCGAAGAATATCGCACCTGCTTACGAAAGCGAGTATTCTGACTTAAACACAGAAATCTTCACAGAAGCATCTCAAAAAATCTATAAAAGCATCGAAGACGCACATTGGATTGGCGCACGGCCTCCCTTAGGATAAAAGGAAATATGCTAAGCTTGACCTAAATAACATCTCAAAAATAAGGAATGAAAGAAAATAATGAAAAAGAATTTTCTCTATATCTCAGATGAAGTACAGCGTGCACGTGAATTGAATACGCCCATCGTCGCGCTTGAATCGACCGTCATCACGCATGGGCTGCCGACCCCACAAAATATGGAACTTGCTCTCGCAATGGAAGCCAAAGTCCGCGAGCAGGGGGCAACGCCCGCGACTGTCGCATTGCTGGATGGGCAGATCCGCGTGGGAATTAACGAGACCGAGCTAGAGAAGTTGGCAAATGCCAAAGAGCCTGTCAAAGTTTCTCGGCGGGATTTTGCCAAGGCTATCGTCAAAAAAATGGACGGGGGCACGACTGTCGCGGGGACGATGCTCGCCGCATCGCAAACCGATATACGCGTCTTCGCCACGGGCGGGATCGGCGGTGTCCATCGCGAGGGGCACATGGATATTTCGACCGATCTGCAAGCCCTCGCCGATACGCCCATGATCGTGGTTTGCGCGGGCGCAAAATCCATCCTTGATCTGCCTGCGACGCTGGAATATCTCGAGACGATGGCGGTGCCGGTGGTCGGCTATGGGACGGATGAATTCCCCGCCTTTTTCTCGCGCAGAAGTGGATTGAACGTGAGCGTGCGCTTGGATTCCCCCGAAGAGATCGTGGCCTTCGCGAAAGCGCACTGGGATTTGGGCTTGCGGAGCGCTATATTGGTGACGAATCCCATCCCTGAAGAATATTCACTCGAGGATGATTTCATTAACCCGATCATTGCACAGGCTTCGCAAGATGCCCAAGATCGAGGCATCAGCGGGCAGGCATTGACCCCATTTTTGCTGGCGCGCATTAACAAGTTAAGCGGCGGACGTTCCCTAGAGGCGAATTTGGTGCTCCTGCATAATAACGCCACGCTGGCAGCAAAGATCGCGAAGGTTATAAGCAAGGGGAAGGCAAAGAAATTTTAGACGTATTAAGGGAGTTTTACAGCACGATGCTGTATAAAACATAGTTGGACAGCTCTCTTTCCAAAATATTTTTGGAGAAGATTATGAATTCAGACGAATTCTTAACACAGATAAAAACTCATGCTGACCAGTATTCAATTTGGATTGAACCCATTAATCGGCTCCGAAAATCGTTCGTTCCTAAAAAATACCTTAGCTACAACGATCTGAAACATATGGAGTTAGCAGTAGATGAAGCTGAAGCGAAGCAGAAGGCAGCACATGATTTGCCGAGCAAGATATTCGACTTTATTGACGAGAACTATGTGGATTATCTAGGTTTTACCCAAGATGAATGCGAAACGATTATTGCGTCATTCTATGGAAATCTCGATTTCGAGATTCTATTGTTCCGATACACAAATCGGGCAATTGAGGAATTAGAATTAACAGGTGAAAAAGTTTGGTTTTTAAGGGGCTTAGTGTCTTCGTCCTTAGAAAATTGTGGACTTGATTATCGCGATTTTTTCGGTGCTTTATCTGACCTATTCCAATCGGCCAAGAAACATGGAGTTAATCCTATAGATTCTTTTCGTCAAGTTGCTGCTATTTCAAGTCGAGATAAACCGCGTGGTTACAAGACATCCGTGAGTAAAATAATGATGGATTATGTGCACGATGTCGAGTATCGAGATAAATATCGGCCAACAAAAGGTTAAAAGCTGCCCAACAAGGCGTTCTCCATAAGAGGACGCCTTGTTCATTCCCAAAAGAATGGTTCAGTTTGGGGTGAGTTGGTATCCTAGCTTGGCGGCTTTCTTCTGCATATCTTCAGTTGCTGTTCCTGATATTTTTTCTCGTACTCTTCCACACTGATCGTCTCATACTCAACCTTACTACTTCCCCGCTTTATTCAATAAATCTAGCACTAATTTCTCCGGCACTTCGACGGCGACCACTTCGCCGCGGACAGTGATCTCGCCATTGGCGACGATCCATTCTTCGATGACGATCTTGCGCCCCTTGATCTCTTTGACTTTGCCACGTACTTCCAATTCGATGCCGAGCGGGGTTGGCTTGAGAAAATCGACATGCAGAGAGCCTGTCAGGAAGCGATGGGATGGTTCGGAGTCCATCTCGCGCCCTTCAGCGCGGTAGGCGGCTGCGGCGGCTGTCCCTGTCCCGTGGCAGTCGATCAGTGAAGCAAGTAAACCACCGTAGACATAGCCCGGGATGGCAATATGCTCGGGATCAGGGGTGAAGCGGGCGACGCTCTCATCGCCTTCCCAATAAGATTGGAGCTGATGCCCCGTTCCATTAAGACGTCCGCATCCAAAGCACTGGGCGGTGTGTTCAGGGTAATGATCCTGGAATGATTTTTCGGGCATGAAGGACCTCGTAGATAGAGAATGATGTAAATTAGCTTTCTGATAGAAAAACAAATAAAACTTATACAATCCTGTCTCTGCGAGGAGGGCTTTAGCCCGATGCGGCAGTCTCCCTGATTGCGTAGGAGATTGCTTCACCCCAAAAAGCGTGGGGTTCGCAAAGACATATCATTTTATGAGTCTGGCATGGCTGTCGGCTCCAATGTTGGGCTGGGAATAAGAGTCGGTGTGACGGTCAGCGGTTCGCCCTCTAAAGTAAAGAGACCGACCACTTTCCAATCCATACCAACGAAAACCTGCACCTGATATTCTCCCGGCAGCCAGCCATCACAAAGCGTATAACTGCACTCGGCAAAACCCAGCCCGCCGGTTGTGCCATCCCAGAGGAAGGTGTTGTAATGCACCAATTTTCCATCACGGAACCAAAGCTCGGTCACCTGCACGCCAGGGATCATATTATTATAGGAATAGACCGCAAAAAGATCCTTGATCGGATTCACAAAATAAGTAGAAGGGCTAATTGCCTGGTAATTCTCCATCTTTGTGGAAAACTGTAAGGGGCTAAAAACCGAATCAGTATTAGGCGTCACCACGGCATCAAAGAGCGCTTCGATCACGAGCGGGATAAAGGGTGTCGAAGTCGGCGTGGGCGTATCTGTCACCGAGGGCGTCAGCGTGATCGTGGGCGTGAGTGTGATCGTGGGCGTCGTCGTGATGGTTGGCGTCAACGTGATCGTGGGCGTCGGCACAATGGTTGGCGTTGGGGGAAAATATTGATAAGCCACCGGCTCACCAAATTTTCCTAAAACGATAGCGAGTGTCACCAGAAAAGCCCCCCCCCATAATAGCCGCCAGCCCCTAAGCGTTTGGCGGCGATGCAAGCGGTAAAAGGTTAAACCGCGTGCCGAGCGGATCGAATTTAACCCCGCCCAAATACTGATCGCCGCGCCAAGTACCGATAGAAGTATTGCTGTACGAATGCCTGCTTGAATATCCATTGGTTGAATTATAGCAAAGGTCTCAAATGTGGTAAAACTTGAATATGGAAAACTTGATCTTTCTCAAACTTGGCGGATCGCTGATCACAGATAAGATGCAGCCCCGCACACTGCGACCAGAAACCCTAAAAGCATTAACCGCGCAACTTGCAACAGTGCGCGCACATGACCCAAACTTGCTCCTCTTACTCGGGCATGGTAGCGGGTCCTTTGGGCATGTTCCGGCAAAAAAGTACAAGACAAGAGAGGGGTTGCAAATTTCGCCCCAGCCCTCATCCCTAACCCCTCTCCCTCAGGGAGAGGGGAACTCCCGCCCTGTTTTCGTAAAAAACAGAGAGGGTAGAGGGGGGGGGTATTGGCACGGCTTCACAGAAGTTTGGCATGAAGCCGCCGCGCTGAACAAGCACGTCATGGATGCGCTGCGCGAGGCAGACATCCCCGCAATGGCGATGCCCCCCTCCGCGAGTGTAATGGCACGAGATGGCAAAGTGGTGGCGTGGAATTTGGCGCCGATCAAACGCGCGCTATTAAACGGTATCCTGCCCGTTGTTCATGGAGATGTGATCTTCGATGAGTTGCGCGGCGGGACAATTCTCTCGACCGAAGATTTGTTCATGCACCTCGCGCGGGAGCTGCGTCCACAACGGATTTTATTGGCTGGGCTCGAAGACGGGATATATGCCGATTTTCCAGCACGCAAGCATAAGGTCGCACGCGTTACGCCCACTTCCTTTCATCAGATGCAAGCAAGCATTGGCGCATCCGCTGCAACCGATGTAACCGGCGGGATGGATTCCAAAGTCCGGCAGATGCTAAGGCTTGTTGATGAAATTCCCGAATTGTCTGTACAGATTTTCTCCGGAGAAGTGGGAAACGCGCTTAAAAATGCGTTTAAAAGCAATAAGATAGGAACGCTCATCACATCAAATTAGAAGAAAGTCACTTGCCAAAATCTCAGAAAAGTAGCACAATTGAAAGGTCTGACAATTATGGCATTATGCCTTTACCAATCAATTCAAGGAGCTTGTGAATGACCAAAGAATTTACCCCCACCCCGCTTAATTTACGCACCCCAGTACCTTCAGATATTGATATCGCGCAAGAAGCAACCTTAAAACCAATTTCACTGATCGCTGAAGAAGTCGGTATTCAGGAAGACGAACTCATCCTTTATGGCCCCCACAAAGCAAAAGTCTCTTTAAGCCTTTTAGAGCGCTTGAAAAACCGCCCGAACGGAAAATATATTGATGTCACCGCGATCACGCCCACCCCTTTGGGTGAAGGCAAAACCACGACCACAGTGGGTCTTTCGCAGGCTTTGGGTGCACATCTTGGCAAAACAGTTTTCACTGCCATTCGCCAACCTTCACAGGGCCCGACCTTTGGTATTAAGGGCGGTGCTGCTGGCGGTGGCTACTCGCAGATCATCCCGATGGAAGATTTCAACCTTCATTTGACTGGCGATATCCACGCAATTACTGCCGCAAATAATCTGGTTGCCGCTGCACTCGATAGCCGCATGTTCCACGAGACACGCCAATCAGATGAGGCTCTTTTTCGTCGTTTATGCCCTCCCGCCAAAGATGGCAGCCGCAAATTTGCAAAATCCATGTTCGTGCGTTTAGAAAAATTAGGCATCGACAAGACTGACCCTAACGACTTGACCGAAGAAGAGATTAGCCGCTTCGTTCGTCTGGATATAGATCCTGATACCGTTACCTGGCGTCGTGTTGTTGATATCAACGACCGCCACCTGCGTGAGATCACCATTGGACAGGGACCAAAAGAAAAAGGTCACACCCGCAAGACAGGGTATGACATCTCCGTTGCCAGTGAGATCATGGCAATTTTGGCACTCACTACCGACCTGGCTGATATGCGCGCCCGCTTCGGACGCATTGTTTTAGCAACCAGCCACGCTGGTGACCCCGTCACCTGTGAAGACATTGGTATCGCTGGCGCAATGACCGTTTTGATGAAAGACGCGATCATGCCTACTCTAATGCAAACTCTCGAAGGCACGCCTGCATTCATCCACGCCGGACCTTTTGCCAATATCGCACACGGGAACAGCTCGATCATCGCCGACCGCATTGCCTTGAAATTGGCTGATTACGTTCTAACAGAATCTGGTTTCGGTGCTGACATCGGCATGGAAAAATTCTTCGATATCAAATGCCGCTATTCCGGCTTGATCCCCGACGCCGTTGTACTCGTCGCAACCGTGCGCGCACTGAAGATGCATGGCGGTGGTCCGGCTGTAAAAGCTGGCGCACCTTTGGCTCCTGAATATGTCGAAGAGAATCTCGAACTGCTCGCCGCCGGAATGCCCAACCTTGAAGCACATATCGAAAATGCACTTCGCTTTGGTATTCCCGTTGTTGTCGCTGTAAACAGCTTCAAAGATGACACCCCAGCTGAAGTTGATCTCGTTTGCAAAGCCGCGATCGCTGCTGGCGCAGAAGACGCTGTCGTCTCCCGCCACTGGATGGAAGGTGGCGCAGGCTCCATCGCTCTTGGTGAAGCTGTTATCGCTGCTTGTGAAAAACCCAGCGATTTCAAATTCCTTTATCCGCTCAAGGGAACCAGCATCAAAGAGAAAATCGAAACCATCTGTACAAAGATCTACGGTGCAGCTGGTGTGGAATACTCCGAAGAAGCCGAAGAGCAGATCGAACGCTACACCCGCCTGGGCTTTGATGAGCTCCCCATGTGCATGGCAAAAACCCATCTCAGCTTGAGCCACGATGGCAACCTGAAAGGTCGCCCGACCGGTTTCATCGTCCCGATTCGCGAACTGCGCGCATCCGTTGGCGCAGGCTTCATCTATCCGCTCGTTGGCGCAATGAGCACCATGCCCGGCTTACCCACCCGCCCCGTCTACTTTGACGTGGATGTGGATTTGGAAACCGGCAAGGTTGTTGGCTTGTTCTAAGCTTAGTTAGAAAGCTCAAAGTTAAAGGCTGGAAAGTTTGGGGGACTTTCCAGCCTTTTTGTATCAACTTCCAAAGTATAATGTTCAAAACATAGTATTAAGCGGAGTCGGACTCCACATATCACCTAGTTGGGGGCTAATAGCATTGTGATAAATTTACAGGTATTGGTTTTTAAACGGATTGAGGAGATATAGGTATGGATAGAAACAGTATTTTGATCGAAGCAGATGAACTATTGAGTAAGCTAGAGAATAAAAATCTTCGCATTTTTGATACAACTATTTTGTTTTTTGGAAATGCATCAGATCTAACTGCTAAGGAAAAATATGAGAAAGAGCATATTCCAGGAGCAGCATTTTTTGATCATAACAATTTTTCCGAGCCTAATAGTGATTATATGTTGATGGTAGCATCGGAAGCTGAAATATCAGCGCAAATTGGAAATATTGGGATTTCGGAGAATTCAGAAATTGTTGTATATGCACCGGGAATTCTGCCTGCTGCGACCCGTGCTTGGTGGATATTGCATTATGCGGGGCATAGAAATGTGCGAATTCTAAACGGTGGATTGGATGCTTGGAAAAAAGCAGGAGGAGAAGTCGAGCAAGGGGAACGGCATTATGCTCCGGTTGAATATAAGGGGCTTTTCAAGCGGAAGATGCTCGTGAGCAAAAATGAAGTCATGGAAGCAATGAAAGAAAGTAAAGTTTGCGTTGAAAATGCACTTATGAATGAAAGTTATCAGGCTGCGCACATCACAGGATCAACATGTTTGCCATGTACAGATTTGATGCTAGGAATGGATGCATTTGTAGAGCAAAATCTAATTACAGAGAAACTAAAAAAAGGATTGGGATTCAAGCGCATCATAACCTATTGCGGGGGTGGGATAGCAGCAACGGTAAATGCTGTTGCTCATTTTATGATTGGTAATGAAAATGTTGCGGTATATGATGGCTCAATGTATGAATGGATGAGCGAAGGATTACCCATTACTGAAACAGGAGATGGAAATTGGGCTATCTGGGAATAAAACATGAAAGGCAGAAAGCTATTTTAGTTTTCTGCCTTTTTTCTTTCTTGCTGCTTTTAGATTAAGATCTTAAGCTATAGGATATTTCAGGAAAAGCCCATGCCCGTAAAAACTTTTTCCCTCCAACTCCAAACACGCGGCGATGGCGATATACGCGACATCACGGATGCTGTTGCCCAGCAAGTGCTGGCATCTGAACTTAGGAACGGCACCGTAACCATCTTCACCCCATCTGCCACGAGCACGTTGACCACCATCGAATACGAATCAGGCTGCGTTAGCGATTTGCAGCGTCTCTTCGATGAGATAATGAGATAGCTCCTCCCAACCGGCACTACGCGCATAACGCCCGCTGGCACGACGGGAACGGGCACAGCCACGTCCGTGCGGCGCTATTGGGGCCATCGCTTTCCGTTCCCTTTGTTGAGCAGCGTCTCACACTAGGCACATGGCAACAGATCATCTTTGTCGATTTTGACAACCGCGCTCGTCAACGCGAGTTAGTCCTGCAGATCATGGGCGAATAAAAGATGCCCGCCAAACTTTTTCTACGCGATGTTGCTAACGATGATCTCGAGGTATTCTTCCAAAACCAGTTGGATCAGGAAGCGAATCAGATGGCTGCTTTCACCGCCAAAGACCCAAACGATAAAGAAGCATTCAATGCGCATTGGCAGAAAATTCTAAAGGATAAAACCGTCATCATCAAAACGATTATCTTAAACGGAGAAGTTGCCGGAAGCGTCCTGAGTTATGAAGATGAGGGAAAGCCAGAAGTCAGTTATTGGTTGGGCAAAGAACATTGGGGGCAAGGCCTTGCTACCTGGGCACTCGCTGTATTTCTGAAAATTCACAATAAAATGCGCCCAATATATGCACGAGTTGCAAAGGATAATCTTGGCTCATGTCGTGTATTGGCAAAATGTGGTTTTCTACTGCTCAGTGAAAGTAAAGGCTATGCCAATGCTCGCGGTCAAGAGATCGAAGAACTTCTTTACGAGAAAAAATAACTTTTTAGACTTAGATATTTTCACAATCCTTTTCCCAATGCTCCGCGTTGGGAAACTGTAGACAAGCCGCAATGCAGAGCATTGCTTCTAGAAATCGAAGAGTACCTTTACGAGAAAAAAGACTATTTTTTTAGGATTTTCCCATGAATCTACACACCCTCAACATCTCAGAAGCCCAAACACTGATCCAGCAAAAGAAAATTTCCCCGGTCGAACTTGTGGAGGCTTGCCTCCGTCAAATTGACATCGAAGAGACGAGGATCAACGCTTTTATCACCGTCACCGCAGAGACAGCACGCGCTCAGGCAAAAGAAGCCGAGTCTCTGCAAATGAAATTATCCGCAGAAGAAATGCCGCTACTATTGGGAATCCCTTTTGCCGCAAAAGACCTTTATGATACAGCGGGCATCCGCACGACAGGCGGGACTTCCTTTAGAGCGGATGACATCCCGAAGGAAGACGCTGAAGTAATTCGCCGCCTAAAAAATGTCGGGATGATCCTGCTCGGCAAAACGAATACGCACGAGATCGCGCTCGGTGTGACGACGGTCAATCCGCATTATGGGGCGACGCATAACCCGCACGACACAAATCGGATTGCGGGCGGCTCATCGGGCGGATCTGCGGCGGCGTTGGCGGCAAATATGTGTCCTGCCGCGTTGGGAACGGATACAGGCGGCTCTATCCGCATCCCGGCATCGTTATGTGGTGTGGTGGGGCTAAAGCCTACTTTTGGACGCGTCAGTTTACGCGGGATCATGCCTCTTTCGTGGAATCTCGATCATGCGGGGCCAATGACACGCTCGGTGAATGATGCGGGATTAATGCTAAATGCGATGGCGGGCTATGATGCACGCGATCCTTCATCGGTAGATGTGGGTGTCGAGGATTACGCATCCATAACGGAGGCAAACCTAAAAGGAGTCCGTATCGGGCTGGCAGAAGAGGGCTATCTGGATTTTGCGAATCCTGAAGTCGCATCTGCCGTACGGGAGGCGGCATCCGTCTTTCAATCGCTCGGCGCAAAAGTGGAAAGCATTGATTTCTCGTGGCTGACAGAAGCTGCGCGCGCAAACGGCTTGATGACTCCTGCCGATGGCGCTGCCTATCATCACGAGCGGATGAATAAAACGCCCGAAGTCTACGGCAAAGATGTGTTGCGCCGCCTGCGCACAGGGGCTGCGTATACGAGCAGCGAATATAGTTTGGCGCGCCGCACACAAGCTGAAACCAAACGACGCATGGAAATTTTCTTTGGAGAATATGGTCTGCTTTTGCTCCCCAGCACAGCCGTGACTGCACCACCCATCGAGGGGAAAGATGCCGTTGAAGAAGCCAAATTGCTGACGCGCTTCACCGCACCCTTTAATTTAACGGGGTTGCCTGTGCTCTCGTTGCCTTGTGGTGTCGACGGAAAAGGTCTACCGATCGGTTTGCAGATCGTGGGCGCAGCATGGCAGGAAAAGAAGATTTTAGAGGCCGGATATGCCTACGAGTTAGAGACGAAAAAAGTGCGGCTCGCTTGAGCCGCACTTTGCTTTATCCGGGGAAACATCCGCCACGCCCACCATATGCGTTAATATCCCAATAACAGTCGGCGTAAAAGCAGCTTTTTTCATCCTTATAGCTTTCGCACCCTGTAGGTTCGCCATCACCTGTGTAATCAATACAACTCGCAGCAGTAACCGTAAAGCTACTGCATGCGCTCTCGGTGCCCGAAGGCTCGGTGGTTATTACAGGGGCATCACCGCCGCCAGGAACCATATAACTGCCATCCTCGGGGGCGCAACACCCCAGATCAGCATCGTAAATATACCCGTCCAAACAACTTGTATTACAAGTCTCTTCGCCCGGATAACCTGAATAACCTGGGAAACAATCGCTCGCGCCACCACTTGGCAGACATGTTCCTAAGGCGGCATCATAATATTGTCCTGTGCCACAGCCGCCAAAATTATTTACGAGGGGCAAACATCCAAGTGCGGTCGACTGGTAGCCAAGACCACAATCTATGCCATGCGGATCAATAGCAAGCGGAGCATATTCACAGCCGCCCGTTGCAGGGTTATAAAGAAATCCAACCGCACAGGCTATTTCAGGCACAATCGCTGTCGCGCCCTGATCCGGTTCGCACCCGGGAGCACAAACCGTGAGACTCACCCGCGACTCCGTCGCCAAAGGGCCGCAAGTCAAACGCCCAGCTTGGTATTGCGTACAATTTAGCGGATCGCTGCTGGATGTAACAAAAGCCGATGCGCTATTTGTCTCGATATTAACATAGGCACTGCCGCCCTGACAAAAAGAATTCCCAATAGAGAAGTCTACTGGTTCACAATCTGGCGTACTCCGCTCAGGCGTTCTTGTGGGAAGAGAAGCAGCCACGCAATATGGAGCAGGAGAAACTGGATCGATAAGTACACAGCGGAAGCCGAGGTCTTCACGCTGCTTTTCTGGATCAAGGAAGAAACGATTCGCGACCGGAACTTGCTGCGCTGCGCTCTCAAAACTACTGCTACGCACCGATTTGACATTCCCCAACTCTGGCCCATAAGGATCATCCGAAGGCGCGGCTTCATAATAAGTGGGGTCATACCAATCCAAAACCCACTCAAAGGTATTTCCTGCCATATCTAAAACATCGTAATCCGATTTTCCTTCCGGAAAATCACTCACATTACTCAACCCACCGAGGCAATTATCGAAATTCAGTAAATCACAATTTGGCGCAGAATCACCCCAGGGGTAAATACTTCCTTCAGTACCGCGCGCAGTTTTCTCCCATTGTGCTTCCGTTGGAAGGTCGCCCTTCACCCATGAACAATAGGTTGCCGCCTGTCTCCAATTCACGCCGACAACAGGCTGCTCGGCATATTCAGGGTTTAGATAATAATCGGGCACTTTATTTTCGGGTGATGAACAAGTCCCCGCTGCAACGCAAACCGCATACATCTGATTAGTCACCTTGGTACGATAAACCCAGAAATCACGCAAAAGAACATCGTGTTCGGGGTTATCTTCGCCACCCTGCCCCATAATGAACTCCCCAGAGGGAATATAAACCATCAAACTGCCATCTACCCACTCCATCCTTGTGCCGATATCTGGTCCAGCTAAATTGATAAAAACTGTCTCGCTTGTTGGCGCAGGCACAACTTCGAGGCTCTCTGCGGGTGCAGGCGGGATATTTTCTGTCTCTTGTGCAGAATCTACCTTGGGAGTCAGTATGCCGCAGGAAGATAAAGCCAAAGCAAATAGAATAGCAAAATAGATAATAGCGTATTTTTTCTTCATTTCCATCTCCTTGTTTTCTTGATCGTTTTGTACAAAAGTATTATACGCATCATCATGATGATTTATGCAAAACTATCAAGAATGATAAGTAGGATCTTCACTTATGAGCGAAAAAAAATACTTTCTAGTAAAGCGTGTAAGCCCTGACCTGTATTCTCACCTAAAGAAGCCATTGTAGTTTCGATATTCAGAGCGCATAATGAAATCAGAAAACGTTGAAAGGAGTTTCTCGTGAATAACAAAACGAAACTTATACCTATCATTTCCAGCATTGCCTTATTTGCCTTGGCTTGCACGATTCCATTTTTTGCAAGCTCACCCCCAGAAGCAGTTCCTACGTCTGCCCCTATATCTTCTCCAATACCGACGGTATTCATTGCCGAGTCCAATTTACCAACCTTGATCCCACCAACCAGCACGCCTTCGGTAGTTCACATTCTGTATCCGGTGACATCCCCGCCAAGCGGAGGGATCGTCTATGATGTGGTATCACAAGACACAGCTCCTGAGAAACGCGCCCCTTATGGAGATTCTTATAATATCAACCGTCTGGAGCGTCCCTTTCAACAGGATATGACTTACGTCCCTGATATGGACATTGTCACATTCAGCCTTAGTGAAGATGAGACGTGGATCTATATCTCAATCGAATTGGTTGGCACAAACCCCAACAATGATCTTGGCATTCACTATGGCGTTGAAATTGATAATGACGCAGATGGCTTTGGCGACACCATCGTTTGGGCTAAACCACCTTATATCAGTGACTGGACAAATGATAACGTGATGGTTTTGAAAGACACAAACCACGATACAGCCGGTCTTTCCCCAGGATTCTCTGATGCTCCCCTTGATACAAATGGCTACGATACAGCGCTCTTCGACCTTGAAAATAACATCAAAGACGATCCCGATCTCGCCTGGGTGCGCAGTGATGCCGGCCTAAAAGCCACGATCCAATTTGCTTTTAAAAAATCACTAACAGATGGCTCATTTATGCTCGGTGTCTTGGCTGATTCTGGCTTACGCAACGTCGAAAAATTAGACTATGTGGATCGCTTTCTTGCTGAGGATGCAGGTTCCCCTGTACGCGACAACAAATACTATCCTCTTGGCGAACTCTATCTCGTTGATAATACCTGCCGCGAAGCATTCGGATTTAAGCCAACTGGCTATGAGCCACAACTTTGCCCCCCTCCTGAGAAAACACCCGCAGAACAAACCGGCTGCACGAATCCCAGCCAGTATACTAATGGCGTTAGCTGCACACAGGCAAGCTGTGCGTGGGTGCAAGATCCAAACGTAATTACTCACGTTGCATATCACTGTGTCTCACCATGATTTCTCCCACAATAAGCTCAAAAAGCTGGATGCCCAGTAGATGAGCGATCCTGACTATACGCAAAACTTCCGAAGGCCTAGCCCTTCGGAAGTTTTTATTTTCAGCATAAAAACTATTCTAAAAAGTTGTTGTCTACCCGCCCCGAAAGAGCCATTGAAGTTTTACAAAGCTAATTAGATAATAGGCGGATTATTACTCAAAGGAGAACTCGATGAAACACCGCCAACACACTTCCCTTGTACTCTTGGTGTTCAGTTTATTGATCATTGCCTGCAATCTGCCTTTCATTGCAACTGGCGAACCAGCACCTACCGCTACACTTCTTCCACCCCCAATTCCCGCAGCAACGCATTTCTCAGGTGAAATCAACACCCCAACACTTGTGCCTCCAACGAGCGCCCCTTCAGTTGTACATATTGCATTTCCGGAGACCTCACCACCAAGCGGAGGAATCATATACGATGTTGTCTCGCACGGCACAGCCAACGAAAACCGCGCTCCCTATGGGGATTCATATAAAATCAACCGTCTGGAACGCCCTTTCACTCAAGATATGACCTACATTCCCGATCTGGACATTGTGACGTACACCTTAAGTAGCGATGGAACCTGGTATTACGTTTCCATTGAAATGTTCGGAAAAAACCCCAATAACGAGATAGGCATTAATTTCGGGGTCGAGATCGACAATGATACAGATGGCTTTGGTGACGTGATCGTATGGGCGCAACCGCCCTATACCCGCGAGTGGACAAATGAGACTCTTCAAGTCATCGAAGATAGCAATCACGACAGCGCCGGTCTCTCTGCGGGACATTCCGATGCACCCTTGGACACAAACGGATACGATACCCCCATCTTTAACCTGAGTGATGGGCTTGATACCGATCCCGACTTGGCGTGGGTGCGCAGCGACGCGGGCATAAACGCGACAATTCAATTTGCCTTCAAAAAATCTCTCACCGATGGCGGATTTATGCTCGGCGTACTGGCAGACGCGGGCTTGCGCGATGTTGGCAAACTCGACTATGTAGATCGTTTCCGCGCAGAAGATGCTGGCTCCCCCGTACGCGACAATCAATACTACCCCCTTGGTGAACTCTATCTTATCGATAATACTTGTTTCGAAGCTTTTGGCTATACACCAACGGGATATGAACCCAAGCTTTGCCCGCGCACAACGACACCAACAAGAGAATCGGGAGAACAATCAGGGGAGACGACAACGGTCGAATGCAAATTCCCTCTAAGTCATGATAATGCCGCCAGTTGTCAAGCTGCGGGGTGTGTATGGAAGCAAACCAGTTCTAATTCTGGTGAAATAAGCTATTGCGGTCGTCCCTAAAAGACTTTTCTTCTCTTACGGTACAAAACGCCGAAAGACCTGGTTCCCTAAGAGATAAGCTTGCTTGGTCAGGCGCAGAACTTCCGAAGTTTTAGAAACTTCGGAAGTTTTTATTTTCCCCCACTCCAGTAAGTTATACTTCATCAACTCTTCAATTTCAGATACAAAAACATCTCCCACGTCATGTCCATAGCGTGTGCGGAAGGTTTCTCTAGCAACGCCTTCGTGCGTTAAGCGCAAGCCCATCATCATGTGCTCTTGCATCGCTTGTTCATCAGAGACAATCTGTTTACTCACCGCGGCTGGCGAAAACGGGAAAGATGCCGACGCATCTTTTTTCACCAAGCGGTCAATATAAGTCTGGATTCGTAAGACATTTGCGTAGCGCATTCTATCGGCATAGCCGTGTGCGCCTGCGCCAAAGCCAAGGTAAGGCAGGTTACGCCAATATTGAAGGTTGTGCTGGCATTCTTGTTTCGGTTTTTTCCAATTGGAAATCTCATATTGCTCAAAACCCTCTCCAGCAAGATACTCACTCGCCCATTCGTACATATCCGCTGCCAGATCCGGGTCGGGGAGCGGGAGCAGCCCGCGCTCTGCCCAGCGCCCAAAGGGAGTGCCATGCTCAAGAGTCAGAGCATATAACGAGAGATGCTCGGGGCGCAAACCAACGATCAATTTAAGGGTAGCCTGCCAACGGTCGAGCGTTTGTTCCGGCAAGCCGAAGATCAGGTCAAAGCTCAGGTTCTCGAATCCTGTTTTTCGGGCAGATAACGCCGCAGAGACGACATCCCCGTAAGAATGGATACGTTCAAGCATCTGTAATTCATCGGGATGCGCAGACTGAACGCCCAAACTCAGGCGATAAAACCCAACATCACGCAAGCCCTGCAAATAGTCCCGCGTGAGCGTGCCGGGATTTGCCTCGAGCGAGATTTCGGCATCGGGGTGCAGATCGAAGTTCTGGCAAATGGCATCGAAAATGGATGAAAACTGCGGGACGCTCAGGAGAGATGGCGTGCCTCCCCCGAAGAAAATAGTGCTGGCGTGGACTTTTTCCCGCGCCCCTTGCCCAACGAGTTCTATCTCACGAATAAGCGCATCCACGTAAGCGGGGATAAGCGCATCCTGCCCGGCGTAGGTGTTGAAGTCGCAATAGGCGCAGCGATGCACACAAAATGGGATGTGAAAGTATAGGGCGTGGGGGGAATTCATGCGCAAATGATAACATGGGGGAAAATCAATGTAAAATAGAACCAGCACAGAGGAGATAAAAGATGGCCTGGTTTTCTGATAAAAAACAAAATATGGACGTAAAGCGATTGATCGGGATGCTGCGCAACAGTGATGCCAACAAACGAAATAACGCCGCACGTCAATTGATCGCGCTCGGAGCGGACTCCGCCCCGGGTTTGGTCGCCGCGCTAGGGGGCAAGGACCAAGCCCTAAGCACGTTCGTACCGCAGATTCTTGTCCGCATTGGCGTGGACGCAATTCCCGCGCTAAGTGAAGCGATCCGCGCAAGAGAAGCATCCAATCAAATACAGGCAGCAACAGTTCTTGGCGAAATCGGCAATTCTGCTGCACTGCCCATCCTGCTTCAGATTTTGCCCAGCAAAAACTACAAAGTGCAAGTGGCAACCGCGCTGGCGTTGGGGAAGATCAACGACAAAAGCGTGATGCCGCAATTACTCAACACCCTCAGCGATAATGACCCGGATGTGCGCATCGCTGTTGCGAGGGCTATCGCTGGTTTTCGTTTGCCCAAAACGTATCTTAATTTGGCAGACTTGCTCGACGACCCTGAAATTAATGTACGGCAGGCAGCCGCACAAGCATTGGCAGAGACCGATGACCCGAGTGTGATCCCTTATTTGGTTGAAGCTTTATATGATTCGTTCTGGTGGTACGGGCGCGAAGAAGCCATGCAGGTTTTGCAGGCGAGCATTCGTAAATTTGGCACGCAAGCTTATGCCCCGCTCGCCGAGGCGATGAATGCCAAAGAGCCAACTGTGCGACGTTATGCCATTTCTCTGCTCGCCCCGCTAAAAGACTCACGCTCGCTAGAGCCGCTACAAATGGCATTCTATGACCCAAATTATGACGTGGCAGAAATGGCAGCAACGGCAATGATTGGTTACGGGCCAACAGCCATGTCGATTTTCGTTGAAGCATTATCTAGCCCAAACGATTGGATTCGCGAGAAATCTGTGGAGAGTATCGCAAAGATCGGTGGGCGGGAAGCTGTCAACTATTTACTGAAAACGCTCAACGATAGCGAGTCTAGCGTGCGGATCGCGGCTATTAATGCATTAGGCCAGCTCAAAGACCGCTACGCACTACCCGCGCTGGATGCGCTTGCCGCCAATCGTGACGAGCGAGAAATCTCGCGCCTGGCGCGCCAAGCAATTGCGGCGATCCATGCGGGGTAATTGCGCTTAGTCTTCATGCTACAATTTCTCTATCCTATTTTATTATTACAGTAAGTAAGTCTTCGATTTAAAAAACCGAGGTAAATAACTATGGCAAAAGTAAAAAATATTGGTGTATTCTCTTTTGCAAAATTCCAAGCCGTCATCATGGCAAAAGTGGGTTTAGGTGCTGGGGTTTTGTATTCATTTGGTGGCCTCATCATAGATGTGCTTGTGAGCATTGGGTGGGTTTCACCCGTCTCCGCATCGACTCCTGGGCTAAGTTTTGGCACAGTGCTCGCATTTGGAGCACTGATTGGTATGCCAATTATTTCTGCACTATTTGGATTTATAGTAGGAGCTATTGGTGCTTATCTATATAACTTAGTCGCAGCAAGGGTTGGTGGAATAGAATTGGATTTTGAATAGTAGACAAGGCGCAATATAGCGGTCAAGTCAACATCAATACTCATCAAGATTCTCCCAAAGCTAAAAATTATTACCAAATAATAGCTAAGATTTTTACAATTTTCTTCAAAGAAGGTAAATAGAAATGGCCATAGAGTGGAATGAAGACATGTCAACGGGGATACCGGAAATTGATGAAGAACATAAAGAGTGGCTACGACGTTACAATGAATTTGATAATGCTGTGAGCAACCAACAAGGAAAAGAATTGACTAAAGTAGCTCTGCGTTTTTTCGAACAATATACTGAATTCCATTTTCCGAACGAAGAATGGCGGGCATCAAATCATCCTTCTCCAGTAGCAGAGAAAAACCGAGAAGAGCAAGATCTCTTGAGATAAAAACTAGCAGAAATTAATGCAAAACTAGGTTCTGAAAGCGCAAGTATGCTGGAAGTTATAGCACTAAAACATGAGATGGAACACTGGATGGTAAAGCATATTTGTGAAACAGATCTTCAAGTATTTTCAAGAAAGAGTTAGTTATCTAACATTCAAGAACGCATCCAAACTCCCCCGATACAAGGCACGGCCAAAATGATTGGTCTCGTGCGCAAGGCGCGCGTATCCGCTTTTGAGCAAAACTTGCATCAGTGGCTTTAGCTGCCCCTGGTAATGCTGCATACACGCTTGCGGGCGAATGCCAGGCCACGAATAGCAAGAGATACTTGTGCGGCGCACATCGGTCGGGATTTCAGGCGGGATCTTTGCCATCCAATTAGGATCATCGGGCGCAAAGATATATTGATCCAAGTTCCCTTGTGGGATGCCCTCAATCCCGCGCACCACTGGCGGGTCAACATTCAGCGTATAAGGATCAACCGAAAGATCAACGATCACCGCATGGTCTGGCAACCACGCCAACCATTCATTTGGCACCACCGGCGTGGATGGGTTACGTCGCTGGGTCGTATCGACAAGAATATCGGCTTTCTCAAAAAGCGATTTCATCTGCTCTGGATTACGGGTGATATTCCGCCCAAATCCTTTTGCGATCACACCCGCGCCGCCAGCCGCAATATGCACATCGTTTCGCACGCGATCCCCAAGCTTGGTCGCCGCTTCAAAAGCATGTTTCCCAACCATACCTGTTCCCATTACCAAAACCCGAAAAGGTTCTCCGTTATCCTTGCGTAGGTCGGGCCACTTTTTTTCAAGTACGCCAAAGGCAGCGTCCAAGCCATTCCACGCAACGGCGCGCATATTCTGCACCAGACGAATTCCGTTCCCGTCAACAATACTATCGAGTGAGATGGCATTGATTCCCAGCTCTCGCAATAGTTGCACCCTGCGCGGACGGGTATGATAATGTAGCATAGAGATCAAAACCCCACCTTTGCGCATGAGGGCGAACTCATCAGGTTTTGGCGAGCGCAAGAGAATAACAATATCCTGCCCGAAGGCTTGTTCGCGCGTCCCTGCAAAGATCGCTTTTCCTTCTGCCTGATAATCTTCCAATGAATATCCTAAAGGGACACCATACCCCTCCTCTAAATAAATTTCAACTCCAAAATCTGCCAGCCAGCGAATAAATTCTGGTAAAAAAACACGCTTTTCACCCGCTTCTTCGCGCATAGAGGGAAAACCTATCGTTTTCGGGATACTCATTAAACTATTGCTCCTTATTTCATCTTCTTGGACGACAAAAAGCTACCCATAGGGAGGATAGATAGCATATTCACTTCAATTTTAGATCAAACAAAGAAAAGCATTTCAGTTATAGCCCAAAAAATAAACCCCCGACAAATCTTCATTTATCGGGGGCAAGTTGAAATCCGGGTTCGTTACCCGCGGCGCCCGCCTTTGAGTTCATCTTGCAATTTCTCGAGAGCTTCCATATCGCCTTTGGCAGCCAAATCCGCTTGTTCGATCCAGCCAGCGGGGTCCATCATCTGCAAACCAGCTTCTTTCAAAACTGCACTGACGGCGTCTGCATCGGCAGAGACTAATTTTGCAAAAGTTGTATAGCCAGCAGCAGCCAAAACGCCAGAGACTTTGGGGCCTACACCTTCGAGCTTGGTTAGATCATCAGGAGCGGCATCAGCTTCGGCAGGGGCATCAGTTTTTTTGCTGGTTAGCCAACCAACGACGACAATAACAACAAAAATAGCGAGAACAAGCCAAAGCAGCCAGGTTAGATCAGGTTCATTCGTAGATTCAGACAAAAGGTTGAGAGCGAACATTATTCCTCCAAAGAATATAATATGATTATAAAACGTGCAAAACTTTATTCGTAAATATAAGATGAAGCCTTGCCTCTGTCAATGTTTTTTTGAACTGCTGGATGTATAATACAGAGATGGAAACTTTACCACCTGTCTCCCTCATACTGACGAAACTCAACGCCTCACATCGCGTCTTTGAACATAAAACCTCCATCAAAAGCATTGAGCAGGCAGCAGCCGAACGCGGGCAAGTTGTCTCTCAAGTTGTGCGCAGTATTCTTTTTCGTATTGGCAAGGATGAATTCATTATGGTACTCGTCGCGGGACCAGCGCAACTCTCCTGGAGTGCGCTCCGCGCTCATTTGGGACAATCTCGTATGACAATGGCAACCAAAGAAGAAGTTTTGTGTGTCACAGGCTACCCGATTGGCACCGTTGCGCCAATTGGCATAGCCTCTCCCATCCGCCTGCTTGCGGATAAAAATGTTTTTGTCCACGATGAAATTTCTTTTGGATCTGGGAAACGAAATACAGCTATTATGATGAAAAGAAAAGAGTTTCAAAAAATCTTAGGGACTGTTGAAATTGGCACTTTTTCAAAAGAAGATTCGTAAAGGAGCTAAAAATGGATGAGATTAGCAAAGCCATCGTTAGTGCTGTTATTGCCTATCTTGTACCCCGTGCATTGGGGGGAATTGGCAAAACATTCACCCCCACGGGCAGTAGAGAGAGAACGCTCCCCTGGGTACCGTGGCTCATCGCCAGCTTCATTGGCGGTGCCTTGGGAGGCACCTTTAGCGGCGCGATCGGCGATCAAGGCTTCGGCAATTGGGCTGTCTTTGGTGCAGCATTGGGCATCATGCAGTGGTTTGCCTTGCGCGCCTATCTCCCCGTTGGTGGATGGTGGGCGCTTGCCAGCGCGGTCGGATGGTCGTTTGCGCCCCTCTTTGGCGACAACCCATTTGGTGGTTTTTTTGTGGGGTTAGCCATTGGCGCTTTGCAGATTATCGGACTAAAAGCCAAAGGACAAGGCTGGTGGATTATCGGAAACGCCCTTGCCTGGGGTCTGACCGGCTTCATCACACTTTTTCTCATCGAACCAATTGGTTCCGCTTTCGGCTTCGTCCTCGGCTGGATCATTGGCTGGGGCATGGTCGGTGCAATTGGGGCATCTCTATTACTGCTGCCCCTCTCCAGACTCACCCCCACCACTGAGTAAAGAATGACAAAATTAAATCTGAATATCATTCGCTGGGAAAATGAAGCGCCTACTGAAAAAGAATTGACTCAAATCCTGCACGATGAAGGCTTGAGCTACTATCCCTGGTCAAATAATCCCAACGATCTTTACGCGCCCCATGTCCACACCTACGATAAAATTCTTTATGTGGTACATGGCTCAATCACCTTCATTTTACCTAACGAAGATCAAACCATCACCTTATATCCCGGCGACCGTCTTGAACTGCCTACCAATACCATCCACAGCGCAGCCGTCAGCTCGCAGGGCGTAACTTGCTTTGAAGCGCATCTATAGTTATAACGAAGTCGCCGAGATCATTATCACTATCACATGCATCGTCGCCCCATCAGAATCTCTTAGGTATGGGGTTTCTGAGGTAAAGATAATAAATGACAAAAAAACTATTAACTTCTCAAAACAGCGCCAAAACTAATTCTGTCGTTACGCAAATCTTTTTGCTTTTGTGGATAATCCAAGGTTTCATTACCCTTGTACTCATCGCCTTGCAACCATCAGAGATCGACAATAGATTTATCTGGAACTACTCTGCACCGCGTTTTATCGTGTTACTTGCTATAACGTTCATAGTCTTAACAGGTGCAGTCTTATATGCTAAAAAGTCTCTTTTTCAAAACGCAATCCTGAAATCTCCATGGAAAGAAACTTTAGTTTTCGGCGGTATTCTAACCTCGCTGTTCAGCCGTGCAACTATTATCATATTTCAGGCACTTGCACAAAACCCAAGTCTAAATTACTTCAATGCATACGCAACACATCTTCAACCTATCTCTCTTCTACTATCGCTACTTGGTGTCGAAATAGCTATCTGGGTCTTCTTTCTAAATAGAAATAATCTTCTTCGCGTGTTAGAAACAGACAAAGCCTTCGTAAAGGTTCTTCTGGGGATATGGGGCATACTTGGTGCGCTATCATTTCTAAGCATCTTTCTTAAACAGAATTTCAAAGAAGTCATTTTAGGGGGACTAGGCGGACCCTCTGTCCCTTTATTAGAATGGCAAATTTTACTTGCATGGCTCTTGTCTACAATTACGATACTGTATGGACACAGGATCAAGGCAGCGCTTCGTCTGTCTGATACGTTGATCGCGATCATAATTTGGGTAATTGCTGCAATCCTATGGACAAATCAACCCGTCAACCCTGGTTTTGCAGCAAGAGCTCCTATGGTTCCCAATTTTGAAATATACCCTTTTTCAGACGCTCAACTCTATGATCAAAATTCGCAATCAATCCTTATAGGAAAAGGCATGGCAGGTGAACAATTTCCAGCCCGCCCTATCTACGTCGTCTTTCTTGCATTCGCACATGCCTTGGTTGGGCAAGATTACACCCGCGTTATAGCCTTGCAGACGCTTTTTTTCTCAGCCTTTCCTGCAATTCTCTACCTTCTAGGAAAAGAAATTTCAGGTCGCCCACTGGGAGTAGCAATAGCAACGCTTGCCATCCTACGCGATATCACAATTAACGCAGTCGCGCACTTTACTGTTAGTGTCACATACTCCAAACTTTTTCTATCTGAGTTCCCGGTAGCGATGCTGTTAAGCCTTTTTACCCTTTTATCCATTAAGTGGCTCAAAGATATTCACGCAAGTAAACTCATCCCAATCATTGCTGGAGGCATAATTGGCATAGCAACACTTATCCGAACTCAAAGTATCATTGCGCTCTTTCCTGTTCTAATCGTGGCATTTATTAATTCAAAGAAAGATTTCAGAAAAACTATCACTCAAATTTTCTTTCTTATTCTAGGAGTATCCATCAGTCTTTCACCTTGGCTTTATCGTAACTGGAAAATTACTGGTGGTATAGTTTTTGACAATCCCCTTTCACAAATGAGTGTCCTGGCTGTGCGCTATTCGGAACACAAAGAACACACAACAATACCGCACCTCGATGGCGAAAACGACAGTGAATACTCAAATAGAATGTTGAAAATTGCGATCGAACGCATTTATGCCAACCCTTTAAAAACAACCGTTTCTATTTCAAATCATTTTTTTCAAAACCTGACAGGCAGTTTACTTACTTTTCCAATCAGGAAAAACCTCCCCAGTGAGACAGATCTATTTATCCCTACAAGTAATTTTTGGGAAGGTTGGGATACAGAAATTAATCCAGGAAAAAATTTAACACTGCTCTTCTATATACTTATTTTCGGGATAGGCATCGCAACAGCTTGGAGAAAACTACAATGGCTAGGCTTACTTCCTCTAGGCATAAATTTATTTTACAACTTATGGACAGCCATGTTTTTAGCATCAGGCATCCGCTTATTATTCCCAATTGACTGGGTATTCTACCTGTACCAAATGTTGGGAATAATATCAATAACATCTTTTATCTTCCTTCTTTTAGGGACATTTCCTCAAAGAACTCGAAAACCAGAAAGCACCTCCTTAAGAAAAACCGTCTTCGCTTGGAGATATGCGGCGATTTTCCTGATTTTCCTTACAGGAATCAGCCTCCCGCTAAGCGAGATAGTCGTACCCGATCAATACCCGCAACAACCACAAACCCAGATGTGGGATGAGTTCACGAAACAAACTGTCCAGCTATCTCCAGAAGAACTCAATACTATCCTTATCAATCATCAACAAGAGCTAACTATTCTTAAAGGTCGAGCGATTTACCCAAGATATTTTCCAGCAGGCGAAGGCTTTCCTCTCACAGATAAAGTAGGTTATGGGGTTAGTGAGCAAAGCAGGCTTGTGTTTGAATTAGTCGGTCAAAGAACAGGGAGGGTCATCTTTCCTCTTGCAATGCCCCCTGCCTTTTTTCCAAACACAGCAGATGTAACCATTATAGCCAAAGACGGTTCGTTGCAAGACATTTGGCTGATTTTTGTTAGTAAAAACGGGCAACAAGCAATTTACACAGCCGCCCCACTTCAAAAATTAATCGACGAAAAATAATCTATGCCCACTTACCAGGAAGCTGCTCAGATCATCAAAAACGCATCTCATGTTACCGTCTTCACCGGTGCGGGGATTTCCGTCGAGAGTGGCATCCCGCCTTTTCGCGGCGAGAACGGTCTTTGGAACACATACGATCCCATCTTTCTCGATATCCGCTATTTTCACGCCAATCCGCGCGAATCATGGCAGGTTATCAAAGAGATCTTCTACGATTTTTTCGGACAAGCCCACCCCAATGCGGCGCACCTCGGTATTGCCCAACTAGAAAAGGATGGCTACGTCAAAGCAACGATCACTCAAAATATCGACAACCTCCATCAGGATGCGGGCAGCATCGAAGTCTATGAATATCATGGAAACTCACGCAATCTTATCTGCACATCCTGTGGACAAAAATCCCCTGCTTCGCACTTCGACTTGAACTTGCTACCGCCTTTATGCATTCGGTGTAGCAAGATCCTTAAACCAGACTTCATCTTCTACGGCGAGGCAATTCCCGAACCTGCTATGTCCTTATCTTTTCAAGAAACTGAGCAAGCAGATGTATTTCTGCTCGTTGGCACAACAGGCGAGGTGATGCCTGCCGCACAACTTCCGCATATTGCAAAGAGAAATGGAGCAAAAATCATCGAGATCAATATAGAACCTTCGCTATACACCCAACAGATCACAGATATCTTTCTGCAAGGAAAAGCGACAGTGGCAATCACAAATCTACTGGAAGCGATAGAAAACTAAAGGATACGCAATGAAAAAATTACTCGTCCTAATCAGCTTGGTGTTACTCATTTCTGCGTGCGGGCCTTCCCCCGAAGAGCAAGCCACGATGACAGCCGCTTCGTGGACAGCAACCTCCACATCCACGCTAACGCCAACCAGCACTGCCACCTTTACGCTGACCCCGTCCCTGACACCCACACTGACCTATACGCCGACGATGACCTTCACGCCCAGCCTCACGCCAACCCCAACCTTCGCCTTTCCTACTGTCGAAGTGAGCGCTGCACAAGCACACTGCCGCTATGGCCCGAATATTGCCTATCTCCATGCTGCCGATCTCTACGCAGGCGATACTGGCACGGTGCGAAGCCGCTGGTACTTAAGCAAATGGCTCTATGTCAAATTCGACAAATTGGATTATTTTTGCTGGGTCGCACCTTCTGTCGTTACGGTTACCGGAGATATTGAAACGGTTATCAGATTATCAGTTTTGGATTTAACACGTATTGGCACTAATCAATATGGCGCGCCAAAGAACGTAGTTGCTACACGGAACGGCTCTCAAGTGATCATTACATGGGCTCAAATGAAGATGACCAAGGATAAAGATCGTGGCTATTTTCTTGATCTATTTATCTGTCAGGATGATGTTTATCTGTGGTGGCCAATTTCGTTTCCAGACCAGTACACTACGAGCTATACGATCAAAGATGAAGCCGGTTGTCCCTACCCGTCTAGCGGGATGATTTACACAGTTGAAAAACACGGCTATAGCCAGCCGAAAACGATTGCTTGGCCTGCTCCATAGAAATTGATGTAAGAAAAAAGCGGCATTTTGCCGCTTTTTTCTTGTTTACTCTGCTTCAAGAAACTCTTTTAGACACTCGAAGATTTTTTTATGCGATTTGCGTGTTTGGTGGAACACAATTTTTTCCCAGAAGAAATGGTGCTTTAACGGAGACCTCTTCCCACAAGAGCGTTCCATCTCCTTTAGGTATGGCACTCGTGGTGTTATGCAAGATAATTCCTGGAGATCGGCGCGCGATTGAGCGCAAATCTCCAGCCTGTGTCCGCCAAATATCGGCTTCGTAACTGACTTTGAACTTGAAAGGCTCCATCCGCACACGATCCGTAATGCGATAACGGCGAAACTGCTCTTCTGGCACCTCGAGTTCTTCAACGGATACGACCAGAGGGTAGATTAGGGCATGCTGCGACAGATCTGCTAAAAAATCCAGCACATGCACTGGGTTGTGTTTATGTAGATTTCAGCAAAAAAGTGAAGTTCTGCATAAGCCTCCTCTACGTGGATGAAAGAATTGTAGCCCATTTTTGAGAAAAGAAAAAAGCCCCAAACATCCATAAGGTGCTGGGGCTTCGGTGTTCTTTTTTTACAAAACTATGCGCGATGTTCTAGCGCGGCGTGTCCTGCTGCCAAACGTGCGATCGGCACACGGAAGGGGGAGCAAGAAACATAGTTCAAGCCAATTTGGTGACACCAGTCGATAGAACTGGGATCGCCACCGTGTTCGCCACAGATGCCACATTCAAGTGTTGGGCGAGCAGCGCGACCCTTTGTGACGGAAATGTCCATTAGTTGACCAACACCAGGGCGGTCAATGGTCTGAAAGGGATTTACCGGCAAGATGCCATCTTCGACGTATTTGACGAGGAAGTTGCGCTCGGCATCATCACGACTGTAGCCGAAGGTGAATTGGGTCAGATCGTTGGTGCCAAAGGAGAAGAATTCGGCGGTTTTAGCGATCTCGTCCGCGGTCAGACCAGCGCGGGGAATTTCGATCATGGTGCCGAATTTATAAGTAAATTCAACACCTTTGGCTTTCATCACATCAGCTGCGATCTCTTCCAGTTTGGGCTGGATGAAGTGCAATTCGTTGACATGACCTGTAAGCGGGATCATGACTTCGGGGTGCGGCTCGAAGCCACGCAATTTTACGTCGGCGGCTGCTTCGAAAATAGCACGAACTTGCATGGAGACGATTTGGGGCATCATCACGCTCAGGCGGACACCGCGCAATCCCATCATTGGGTTGCTTTCGTGCAGGCTCTCAATGTCGGCGAGGAGTGCTTCTTTTTCAGCAGCGTCTTCGCCTTTGATGCGTGCGCCGATCACGTCTTCGAGCAATTCGCGCTCGTCGGGCATGAACTCGTGCAGCGGGGGATCAATGAGACGGATGATAACGGGGTAGCCGCTCATCGCTTCAAAGAGACCGTCAAAATCGGAACGTTGATAGGGGAGTAATTTGTCGAGGCATGCTTGACGTGTGGCAACGTCATCGCCGGCGAGGATCATCTCTTGAACGATAGGAAGACGCTCCGGCTCGAAAAACATATGCTCGGTACGGCAGAGACCAATACCTTGTGCCCCATAAGAGCGGGCACGACGGGCATCTTCGGGATAATCAGCATTTGCCCAAACTTGCAAACCTTTTGTGGGATAACCTTCTGCTTTAGCAACACGAACGCCTTCAGTTGCGGCAATTTCGTCAGCCCAAGTAAGCAGTGTGAGGAGATCGGTCTGTTCTTCCAAAGATGGGGCAACGGATTCAATTTTGCCCAGGAAAACTTCGCCAGTTGTGCCATCTACGGAAATCCAATCACCTTCGGAGACGGTCACACCATTAGAAGTGAATTGAAGATTTTCACCATCAATACGAACAGAGGATGCACCAACAACACAGGGAATACCGAATTGACGTGCTACAACTGCCGCGTGGGATGTTGCTCCACCTTCGCTGGTGAGAATACCTTTGGCTGCGAGCATACCGTGAACATCATCCGGTTTGGTGAAGGGGCGCACCATGATAACGTCTTGCCCTTCTTCTTTGGCTTTCGCTTCGGCTGTGTCAGCATCGAAATATACACGCCCAACAGATGCCCCCGGGGAGGCATTTACGCCGGTGGCGAACATCTTGCCGGCTTCGTCAGCGGCACGTTTAGCGGCTTCAACAAATTGGGGATGGAGAAGGGTATCTACCTGTTCAGGTTTCACACGCAAGACAGCTTCTTCCTTAGAGATGAGACCTTCATTTGCCATATCAACAGCGACTGTTACAGCAGCTTTTGCGGTGCGTTTACCATCACGAGTTTGGAGCATCCAGAGTTTGCCATGCTCTACAGTGAATTCAACATCTTGCAGATCACGATAATGAGCTTCGAGTTTGTCGCAAACGGCGATGAAATCTGCATAGGCTTCGGGGAGTTCGCCTTTCATTTCTGCAATTTGTTTTGCATTGCGGATACCGGCGACAACATCTTCACCTTGGGCGTTCATTAGATATTCGCCCCAGTTGACGTTCTCGCCTGTAGATGGGTTGCGGGTGAAAGCAACACCGGTACCAGAGTTATCCATGTTCCCGAAAACCATTGTCTGGATATTTACAGCAGTACCCAGATCGTGAGAAATATCAGCAGCATTACGATAATCAATCGCACGCTTGCCATTCCAAGAGCTGAAAACAGCTTCGGTCGCTTTTTTCAATTGCTCATAAGAATCTTGGGGAAACTCAAAGCCAGCCTCTGTAGTAACAACCTTAAATGCTTCGGTCATTGCCTTCCAGTCTTCAGCGGTCATGTCGGTATCACTGCTATAACCTTTTTCTTCCTTGTGCTGATCGATAACATGTTCATATTTCTCGTCGTCAACACCAAGGACGACCGAGCCAAACATCTGCACAAGACGACGATAAGCATCGTAGACAAAGCGAGCATCGTTTGTCATTTCGACCATGCTTTCAGCAACTTTATCATTCATACCAAGATTGAGAACAGTGTCCATCATGCCAGGCATGGAGAACTTGGCGCCCGAGCGACAAGAAACCAAAAGCGGGTTTGTTGCATCACCAAATTTTTTACCAGTTAGTTCTTCGGTTGTCTTCATGGCAACCAACTCTTGCTCCCAAAGTCCTTCAGGGAATTCGTTACCAGCTTCAAGGTAAGCCAGGCAGGCTTCGGTCGATGCAGTGAACCCAGGGGGGACAGGAACACCAATTCGTGTCATTTCGGCAAGGTTTGCACCTTTACCTCCAAGCAAGCTGCGAACACCTTCCCAATTGCCAGCGTACTCTTCTGCTTCGGCGATCTCACCGAATGTATATACCCATTTTTGCATTATAAATCTCCTTATAACAGTGGGAAAAATTGCATCATATTAACTTCAAAAATAACCAAGCGATAGTTTACCACAAGGGCTTTTTCTTGATGAGTGACTAAAATCAGAAAAAAACATGCTTATTTTTAACTATTTTCGCGAGGTTACCCGAACCTTTCCTATTTGTTAACTGGTTGAAAAGTCCGACAACTCCTTTTTAGAGCATAATTGGGGCGGAGAAATTTTATGCCTATCAAAGTACTAGCCATTGACGACGACATTGCTATGACAGAGTTGCTCACGCTGCTCTTGCAAACTCATCGATTCGAAATCATCACTGCCAACAGCGGGCTGGAGGGGATTGACTTGCTTAAAAAAAGGAACCCCGATATTGTCCTCTTAGATCTAATGATGCCAGCCATGGACGGCTGGGAAGTTTGCAAAAGAATACGCTCTTTCAGCAACATACCCATTGTCGTACTCTCTGCCCTTAATAACCCAGGCTTGGTCGCCAGCGCGCTTGACGCAGGGGCAGACGATTACCTCATTAAACCTGTACCCAGCAGCATTCTCGTAGCCCATATCAAAAACCTTGCTCGTCGTAGCACAAGCCAATTAGGCCCGCTACCTCCCGCTATAAACCCGGTATTTTCGTAAGCCTATTTTTTATAAAAAGGAGCACAACCAGAGGTTGTGCTCCTTTCATTTAACTCGAGCTTATGCAAAATACTCATTTTCCTTGCTGTAATGCTCTGCGATGCAATCAGTACCAACACAGAGCACCTAGAATCTAAAATATGCGTAAGTCCTTCTAGTTTTCTTTTTTCAACCAGTTGCTCGCGAAAACCAGTGCTTCATCTTTATCAGACACATCGCCCATTGCCTGCGCCTCTCGGATCGCTTCAAGCAAGGCGCCTACCAAAGGGCTGGGAGACAGCTCAAAAGCTTGCATGACCTCATGGCCATTAAGAAAACTGGGCGGCTTTACCACCTCAGCGGGATGTTCCCAAAGATTTTCAAGCAGGATCCGGCAAACGTCCAATTCTGCTTTCCAGAGGGATTCAGGAAGGGTATGCTCATAGGTAGCACGAAGATCGGCTAACGAGAGCAGGACCAAGTCCACGCCTGCTTCACGCGTATCACGGAAGAATCGGTAAATCGCACGCCGGGAGGGTTGCTTCCGTTCATCCAAGAATCGATTCGTCATTGAGTGGATGCGCATGTGGTTACCAATAACCCGCTTCACCCGATCTGTTTCGTCGTTACTCAAATGGAGGCTGCGCATCCGGTCTGCTGCCATCTCTGCACCTTCAGCATCATGCCCCCAAAAGCGGATGCGCCCATCTTCACCCGTCTCACTCTTCAGCGGTTTAGCAACATCGTGATATAAGGCCGCAAAAAAGAGTAATCCAAAGATAGAGCGATCAGCGGTTAGGCCATCAGCAAAGTGAGCATCAAACTGCTCGCGATAACGCCCCAAACGCAGGACTAGCAAGCCATTATAAAATTCAGATGCTTTGCTTGAATCGTACTCGGGAGAAAGCGCAGAAAGGATATTCTCCAAGTGTCGCAAAGTGTTGAGCGTATGCGCCCAAACATCATCCACATGTGGGGAGGGTTGCGCAACGTCCTTTAGGGCTGGCAACTCAGGGAAGACTTCAGGTAAGACACCAAGCATTTCTAACGCGCGTATAGCGGTTGCGGGCTGTTTGCCTTCTAAAATACGGAAAAGTTCATCCCTGCGTCGTTCAGCGGATGTTTTCGAAAGGGCCGGGATCGCAGCTTTCATTGCCTGGCGCGTTTCTGGCAAAATGCGAAAACCATAAGAAGCTGCCAAGCGGATCGCTCGTAAAACGCGGATCGGGTCATCGCTTAAACTGGTTGGGGAGCAAGCACGTAAGGTTTTGGCACGCAGATCATTCGCTCCGTTAAGTGGATCGAAGAGTTGCTGGGTGCGCACATCCAGAGCGATGGCGTTGAGAGTGAAGTCACGCCCACGTAAGTCTGTTTCGAGATCGTCTCCACGAAAGGCGGCAAAATCGAGAATGTCGCGCGTGCCGTCTTCATGGATAAGGACGAGGCGCGCTGCGCCGCGTTCGCTATCTAGCGGGTAGTAGGCTGCTCCAATTTTATTGGCGATGCGGCGGGCAACTTTTAGGGCGTTATCTACTGCTCCTTTGCGCGGAGGCAATCCAAAATCAAGGTCGTGACTCACCTGTCCAAGTAAGGCGTCACGGACTGCCCCTCCGATCAAATAGAGGGGTTGATCTTGTGGCAAAGCGTCCACAATTGCGGGGAGAAGCGAGGATTTAACAAGGGTTTCAGGAGAAGGCATATAGGTGATTTCAGGTTTTTCTTTGGGGCAAGCCTGTTTTGCGGCATGGAGAGCTTGCGCAGGTGTGCCGCCATGCGCAATGATCTTGCCGCGTAAGCGAGCAACCCAGCGCCCGGCATAAGGAGATTTCGCACTCCCCTTTTCTACTCCAGATGCTGGTTGCTGTGTAGTCATTTTTTTACTCGGCAGGCTCGTATTTGTCCAAGTCTACAACGCCGATAAAAGGCAATCCGCGAAAATAATCATCAATATCCAGCCCGTAGCCAAAGACGAATTTGTCTTCGATGTTGAATCCGCGATATTTGATGGGAACATCGACTTCGCGACGAGAGGCTTTGTCGAGCAATGCGCAGATCTCCAGGGATGCCGGAGCTTGAACAGAGAGTTTTTCAATTACAGAGGCGAGGGTATGTCCGCTATCAATGATATCTTCGACCAGCAGAACATGCTTGCCGCGAATATTGATTTGAAGGTCGAAGGTAATACGTACATCACCAGTCGATTCGCGTGCACCAGCGCCGTAGGAAGAGATCGCCATGAATTCAACTTTGTGTGGGATATCGACATTTTTCATTAGATCAACGGTAAAAAAAACACCGCCACGCAAAATGCAGACCATTAATAATTCTTTGCCCTTGTAATCTCGGCTGATCTCTTCGCCGAGTTCGGCGATCCGTGCTTGTAATTCGCTGCGATCTATCAGAATTTCTTTGAGAAAGTTTTTATAGTCTTCGATCATAGCTTCTCCTAACGCGGCACTTCATGATCTTTCCGACAGCGTGCTTCGTAAAGCTCATCTGCGCCAACAATGACGATAGGATCATCATAGCGAGCAGGCTTCCCATTTACAAGGCGCTGCGTACGACTGGCCTCTTCACCGCAAACCATGCAGATCGCGCGTAATTTACGCACTTCTTCAGCTTGTGCCATGATTGCAGGCATAGGCCCGAAAGGCTCGGCGCGAAAATCCATATCTAACCCAGCGACAATCACACGGATGCCTTTTTCAGCCAACTCTTTGGAAACGGCAACTACATTCATATCAAAAAATTGCGCTTCGTCAATCGCGACGACTGTTACATCATCATCGAGATGTTTAAATATCTCACGGCTGTTTTCAATTGGCAAGGCGTCAAATTCCGCCCCGGCATGGGAGGTTACTTTCTCAACGGCGTAACGCACATCTATGGCTGGCTTGAAAACCTGCACCTTTTGGCGGGCAATCGTTGCTCGACGCAGGCGCCGAATCAACTCATCTGTTTTTCCACAAAACATGGAGCCTGTAATCACTTCAACAGATCCCTTTGTATGCTTCATTGTTCTCCTCGTTTTAAAGTCTGTCCGTATAGTAAAACCCGTTTAAGGCGGCGGGATCATTTTCGGCAAGTTATAAAAAAATGGGCAGATGCGTATGCTTCTGCCCATTAAGTGTACCTGAGATTATTTTTAGCGCAAGCCTTAGGCTTCGGGAAGTTCGTATCCCATGCCACGTAGCGCTTTTTTGGCATCGATCAATGATTTCTGACCAAAGCCAGAAATTGCCAAAACTGTTTTTTCGCCTTCGCTGTATTTCTTCATGAATTCGCCAACATTAGTGATGCCAGCTTTTAATAAAGAATCAGTAGCACGCTTGCCAAGTTCTAACTCTGCAATATCACGAGTTGGGGAAACAAGCGCTTGTTCTTTGGCACTCTTCTCCTTGACATACTCTTCACGAGCTTGCAAACGTTTGTAGAAACGATCAACCTGACCTTCGGTATCAACAATGCGATACAAATCACCAGTATAAAAAGGATGGCAATTGGAACAAATTTCAGTTTTGATTTCAGACTGAGTAGAACCGGTTTCCCAAGTGTTTCCGCACGAAGCGCAAGTCACTGTGGATTCTGAGTAATAAGTGGGGTGAATATCGGGCTTCATTTTCTTTCCTTTTATCGACGAGAACTAGCTCTCGAGTGGAACAACGTTAATACGCTTGCGCCCACGAGTAACATCAAACATTACCGTACCTTCGACAACAGCGAAGATAGTGTGATCTTTACCCAGCCCAACATTTTTGCCAGGTTTAATTTTTGTGCCGCGCTGGCGAACCAAAATATTGCCAGAAATCACGTGCTCGCCTGCATATTTTTTAACACCCAAGCGTTTTGATTTACTATCGCGACCATTGCGGGTTGAACCGCCACCAGTTTTATGTGCCATGATTCACTCCTAACCAATTTTTTCAATCGACAAGCGGGTGTACTGCTGACGATGACCTTTTTTCAAGCGGTAACGTTTCTTAGGGTGATACTTGAAGACGATAATTTTTGGTCCCTTAAAATGTGAGGTAATGGTTGCTTCAATCTTTGCGCCATCTACTTCAGGGGTACCAATAGTGTGTTCTTCACCGTCGACGATCATCAAGACACGATCAAGCTCGATCTTTGCACCTTCTTCATCCGGCAGACGATCCACATCGATCACACTGCCTTCGACGGCTTTATACTGCTTGCCGCCACTTTCTACAATTGCATATTTCATTTCTTCTCCAATCTTCACTTTTCCGCAGCCCCTGCGAGAACATTTCGTCCCAGCGCCTGAGTGCGGGAAAGCTTGGGGTTTACATAAATTTGCCCCCGAAAAAGATCGACGGGGACTTAACGGGCTGTATTATAGCACAAGAAATAGGGAAGTCAATAAAATTTTCAAGAAGCATTAGCAACTTGAGCTGATAAATAATAGCACACCAATCGGCATAGTGGTCTCCACACTAAAAACAGGGCGATTGCATCTAAATACCAACGGCTAATATCTTGCAGAGGTAGTCATTATTCCAAGCGGCTTGCAGTTGCTTGGCATGAAGACCACCTTTTGCAGTTTTCTCTTGTTTGAGTAAATTGAGAG
>Ga0209042_1000203_pt1 | contig 73248 bp, 81 predicted proteins | sample SaaInlV_200m_DNA_6_FD_184649 | JGI IMG/M metagenome (GOLD analysis project Ga0209042, IMG submission 184649) | Marine microbial communities from expanding oxygen minimum zones in the Saanich Inlet - SI037_S2LV_200m_DNA (SPAdes) (version 2) | ecosystem: Environmental > Aquatic > Marine >... | reverse complement strand
CCGGCCACAGGGTATCGGTAAAATACAACTCACTATAGGCGATGTCCCACAGTAAGAAGTTGCTAATTCTGAGCTCGCCACTGGTACGGATTAACAGATCAACTTTCGGCTGGTCTGCCAAGCATAAATATTGAGAAAAAGTATCAATATCAATATCATCAGCATTAATTTCATTATTAGCTGTGCGCTTAGCAATCTGCTGAGCGGCTTGTGCAATGTCCCATTGGCCACCATAGTTAGCAGCAATGACCAGTGTTAAGCCTGTGTTATTGACCAATAGTGCCTGCGCATCAACAGCTGTTTTTTGTACTTCTTGGGGGAACAACCCTAGGTCGCCAATAATTTTGAGTTTAACATTGTGTTTATTAAGTTTGCTGGTTTCTTGTTTTAATACGCTTAAAAATAATTTAAACAGTAAAGATACTTCTTCGGTAGATCGGTTTTTATTTTCACTACTAAAAGCAAACAAAGTGAGTGTTTTAACGCCTAGTTTTCCACAATGTTTTACCGCTTCACGTACTGTCTTAACCCCTTTTTGATGTCCCTGAATGCGGGGTAAGAAGCGTTTCGATGCCCAACGACCGTTGCCGTCCATAATAATTGCAATGTGTTTGGGTATATTCATGGGTGTTGATTATACCTATCGGGTGGCACAAGCCTTTTGAAAGTATAAATACGGTAAAATTGCATTTATTAAAATTTAATATAAAGCAACCCTTATGAGTTTAGCAAAAAGAATCATCCCTTGTCTTGATGTGCGTGATGGTCGCGTGGTTAAAGGTGTGCAGTTCGTTGACATTAAAGATGCTGGCGACCCAGTTGAAGTGGCCAAACGCTATGATCTTGAGGGGGCAGATGAAATTACATTTTTAGATATTACTGCTTCCCATGAGGGGCGTGATACAACAGTGCATATGGTTGAGAGTATCGCTGAGCAAGTGTTTATTCCGCTGACTGTCGGTGGCGGTATTCGCAAACCTGAAGACGTCAGAATAATGCTAAATGCTGGTGCAGACAAGGTCGCGGTAAATTCGGCAGCTATTTTTAATCCTGGCTTGATTAATGCGCTCAGCGCAAAGTTTGGCTCTCAGTGTATTGTCATCGCTATTGACGCAAAACAAGTATCAAGTAACCCGCCAAAATGGGAGATTTTTACCCACGGCGGTCGTAAGCCGACTGGTATAGATGCCGTTGAGTGGGCGGTAAAAATGACCGAGGGTGAGCATGGTGCTGGTGAAGTGCTATTAACTTCAATGGATTGCGACGGCGTTAAAACAGGCTTTGACCTGCCCTTAACCAAAGCGGTTTCTAATGCGGTTAATGTGCCGGTTATTGCCTCAGGTGGTGTGGGCAATCTAGAGCATTTATCGCAGGGTGTTATTGAGGGTGGAGCAGATGCGGTTTTAGCCGCAAGTATCTTTCACTTTGGTGAATACACAGTTAGTGAAGCAAAGATGGCCATGCAAAAAAATGGCATTGAAGTAAGGTTGTAATATCGACAAAATTGATTTTTTAATGACTTAAGCGTATCATTGCGCGCTTTGTAAAACAAGGTTTTTTATGAATTCTAAAAAAGAATTATGGGTGTTATTGGCTTCGTTCATTTTGCCAATTGCGCTTGGTACGGCGTTCTTCTATTGGAACCCAACGGCATTTACAGGCACTACCGTTAACTACGGTAAGTTTGTTAATCCAATTATTACCACCGAAGAGCAAGACGTGGTTTTTGATGAAAAAACAAAAGGCACATTGCAAGGCTTGTGGACACTGGCTTATGTCACCGACCAATGTGATAATGCCTGTATAAAAACACTTAAAGATATGAAGACCATTCGTATTTTGATGAGTGAAGACATGCGCCGCATTCAAAGAATGTTGTTAATCAATGGCGCAACCGATCTACAAGAACACGGTGTGCTTATCGCTAACCCAAGTGAAGCGCTTAGTCGGCAACTAAATAAATTTCCAAGAAATTCATTGTTTTTGATTGATCCATTGGGCAATGTGATGTTGCACTACAACCCGCAGGATTTAACTATCAAGCGCGTTATTAAAGACTTAGATCGTTTGTTTAAATATTCACGTATCGGTTAAACGGAGGTTGTTATGCCATCATTAAGTGATTTGCTCGGCTTATGTAAACTTAAAGTTGTTTCTTTGATTTTGTTAACCGCCGTGGTTGGTATGTTTTTAGCGGTACCCGCGCCATACTACCCAGACCTGATGCTAGTGCTGGCGGCATCGGTTGGTATTTCTATGGCGTCAGCTTCAGCGGCGGTGTTTAACCATATTGTTGATGAGCAAATCGATATTCAGATGTCACGTACCGACCAACGTCCTTTGCCACAAGGTAAAGTCAGTCGTAACCAAGCCCTGGTTTGGGGTGTGTTTTTAGGGGTGGTTGGCTTGGGTGTTTTACAATTATTTGTTAACACTATTACTATGGTACTTACATTCATTTCGCTGATTGGCTATGCGGTCATCTATACGATGTATCTTAAACGCGCCACCCCACAAAACATTGTTATTGGTGGCGCTGCAGGCGCTGCACCACCGGTGCTCGGCTGGACAGCAATTTCTGGTACTCAAGGTATTGAGTATGCATTACTATTATTTTTAATTGTCTTTATTTGGACGCCACCACACTTTTGGGCATTGGCAATTTATCGTGTAGAAGAGTATAGAAAAGTTGATGTTCCAATGCTGCCAGTAACGCACGGTTTGGCTTATACGCGTATACAAATTTTGCTTTATACAATCTTGTTGTTGTTGGTGACATTGTTGCCTTACTTATCGGGCATGTCTGGGCTTATTTATTTGGTTTCCGCTGTAGTCTTGGGTGCGATATTCTTGATGTATGCGATCAAGATCTACAAAAACCCTGATGATGACAAAATTGCCTGGACAACATTTATGTTTTCCGTTAACTATTTAATGTTATTATTCCTGTCATTGTTGGTAGACCACTACTGGCTTATTACTTTATAAAGGAAAAAAGTCTTATGAAAAACTTGGGGCAAGTATTTAAAGCAGTCACATCAGCGATGATTGGTGTGGGTAAGAAAGAAGACTTGATTAAAGACTTTGAGCGTACTGAAAAACAAGGCCCATGGCCTTATATCGTTGTCGGCATGATAATGACGATTGCATTTATTGTACTTGTAATTGCTGTCGTGAAATTAGCCACGCCTGGCTAGGCAAACCTAGTCTAACGTTTCAATAATTAAATCTAATGCCTTTGCCATTTTTGGCGCACGGTGTGGGTTGGTTAATAAACCAGTGAGTTCAAGATTAGGGTTTAATAACAAATAACTAGCCGTGTGGTTGATGAGATAGTTGTTATTCATCTTCATCTTCATGTCTTTGTGTTGGCTATGATCATCTGTTAACGACCTTTGCTTGGTTTTTTCCACCTCGTGATAGACGCCCAGTGCTTTTGTCATACTGGCTAACACGTTTTCTTCAGCACTTAGACCGATAAATCCAGTATTAAAGCGCTTAGTAAAGGCATCTAAATTACCCACATCACGTTTCGGATCAACTGATACAAAAATTACTTGCAGTTTGTCAGCATGATTCATCATGCCCAGTGTTTGGTTCAGCGTCGCCAAGTCAGTCGGGCACACATCTGGACATGAAGCGTAGCCAAAGTACAAAACTGACCATTTGTCTTTTGCTATATCGGACAACATTACAATATTTCGGTTGTCATCAATGAGTGGAAACTTGCCTTGTAATGATTTTGGGTTGGAGTATAAAGAAGCTGTCGGATTTACCTGTTTAGACAGGTCTTTAATCTGGTTAGCGTTTGGGATTAGCAAAAAATAAGCCAATGCTATAATTGCGACACCTAGCCAAATGATTGAATTTCTAGTTTTCTTTATTTGCACACATCTTCCTTTACCCGTACAGGTTTCAAATTTTTCATCACTACATGCATGATCGGTTTCTATAAAATTTTTCACCGCTCTCCCCTTCGGTTTTGTCACTTAAACTGGTGTTTTAAATACTTTGTGTATTAGTACAATAATGCTGAGTAATAATAACAGAGCGATAACGTTATGTAAAACTGCGATTGCCATTGGTATCGACAACACCACATTTAAAATACCCAACGCAACCTGTGTAACAAGCAAGCCGCCAACTAATAGTAGGTTTGACTTTAGGTGTGTATAGTCTTTAAACAAATAAATCAGTGTAACGATGAATATCGTAGTGATCAGCGCACCAACACGATGCATCATTTGAATGCCGGCACGTGCTGAGTTTTCTAATACCCCGTATTCATAGTCATGCTCAGCGCCAATCGGCCCCCAGTAAGTTGCACCTACGTAGTCAACCGCTGGCCAATACGAGCCCAAGCAAGTTGGAAACTCCTCACCACAAGACAGCGCTGCATAATTGGTTGAGGTCCAGCCACCTAAAATTATTTGGAAACTTAAAACTACCAGCGTAGCTAATAATAAAAACTTGTGTCTTTTCAAGACGTGGCGATAGGTAATTTCAGGTCTACCTTGATTTAACAACAGCCAAGCTAGCAAGACGGTGGTAGCAAAACCACCCACCAAATGCGTGGTAACAATGCCAGGGTGAACCATCAAGGTGACTGTCCACATGCCAAATGCACCTTGTAACATGACAAATAATGCACTAAACCCTGGTAGACCAAGTGATTGATGGTATTTTGGCTTACCTCTTAAGGTTAAAAAGAGAGTCACCAAAATCACCAAGCCCAGTGTGGAGGCGGCGTAACGATGGATCATTTCTTTCCAGCCTTTGGCTGCCTCGAGTGGGCGATCATAGCCTTCAAGCTTTGTACCATCGATTGCATCAGGAACTGTGAGTTGACCGTAACATCCTGGCCAGTCAGGGCAGCCTAAGCCTGCATCAGCTAGGCGTGTATAAGCGCCCAACACCACCACAATAAGCGCAAGAATGATAGAGATTTGTAGTAATTTTTTAAACATGAGCCTGGTCTGGTGTGAATATCAAATAATGTCGATATTTTAACGATTAAAACTATTTATGCAAAGCCCTTCATAAAAAAAGCCCTTTGCACATGTCATGCAAAGGGCTTTTATAAAGAACAGTTTGGGTGTTACTTTAGATCACCAATCATGGCTTTATAAGCGTGCCAAGTTGCATGAGCCAATACTGGAATAACAACAACTAAGCCAACAAAGTATAAATCAGCAGTCAGCATTAATGCGCCCAATACCAAAATACCCACCATCGGCACCCAAATAAGCATGATGACCAAATTTGCCATAGCAGCTTTTAGGCTAGTAACAATTGCTGTGAATGGGTCACAATCTGTGTCCAACACCATTGGGAAAGAGAACCAGCTAATCATAAACGAGGTTAAACCAACTACCGCTGTAAAGATAAAGTAAGTCACCACAAAGCCCGTATTAGCACCACTGGTAATGTCCGCCAGAATGGCTTGAACCACCGTTTGGTTTTCACTAACAATATTTAAAGAGCCAGTATTAAAGACTGCGTAAATGAGTGGTGAGAACATCATCCAAGCAATGGCAAGAACCACTAAAATCACCGATAAGAAAATACTTGGGCAAGAGCCGTTAGCCTTAAATGCTGCGCCAAACACAGTGCCAATACTGGGTTTTTCACCAGCGGCCAGTCGTCTTGAAGCGTCGTACAAGCTCATCGCAGAAATTGGCCCTAAAATTAAGATAAGTACAGCCAACAAAGGTGCTGCAACATCACCTAGTGTTTTAGAAGTACTTAGGTAATCCCATGCGCCATAAGAAACAACCGTGAATAAAATTCCAAAAAATATCGCCAGAACTGGCATAGCTAAAAAATCACCAACACCTTGTTTAAGCCAGGTGAAAGGCGCCCCCATGCTGACTTCTTTAAGTTCGGCGGTTTTGCCAATGTTTTCCTGCATTCTTGCAGTTTGTGGTATTGCCATTTTTGCACTCTCCTCACGAAATTTTAATATTAACTAACTATGCATTAAATCAGACCTTGGCAGGGTTGTCAAGAAGATGCCACAATAATCCATTTATTCTTAGATGAAATTGATTTAAGTCAAGAAAGTGGTTTTTTTTATAACACAGATCAAAAAACAGGTATCATTTGCCACAGTTTTTAATGCGTGTTACGTATTATAGAAAACGGATAGTATTTATTTATATTGGAGGATTTATGAAAAGATTAACAACTCTTTTAAGCGCTCTAGTTGGCATGATGTCAACCAATGTGTTTGCTGAGTACGGCCTTAACATGACTGAAGGTGTGACTTCAATCAGTCACGATATTTACGATTTACACATGATGATTTTTTGGATCTGTGTAGCAATCGCGGTAGTTGTATTCGGTGCAATGATTTATTCACTGTATGCGCACAGACAATCGAAAGGTGCAGTAGCAGCTCAATTTCATGAAAGCACTAAAGCAGAGCTTGTATGGACAATTGTTCCAATCATTATTTTAGTATTAATGGCAATTCCTGCTACTAAGGTACTAATTGATTTAGAAGATACCTCCAAAGCTGAGATGACTGTTAAGATTACGGGTCACCAGTGGAAATGGCAATATGACTACCCTGAAGAGGGCATTAGCTTTATTTCTAATCTAGCGCAATCTCATAAAGATGTAGTTGAAGGGTCAGACGCTGATCGTGAAGCGGTTGGTAATTACTTGCTTGAAGTAGATAAACACTTGGTCTTACCAGTAGACACTTCAGTTCGTTTCTTAATCACATCAAACGATGTAATTCACAACTGGTGGGTGCCAGAATTTGGTGTTAAGCAAGACGCTAACCCAGGCTTTATTAATGATGCATGGGCTCAAATTGACGAAATCGGTACTTACCGTGGTCAATGTGCTGAGCTGTGTGGTAAAGACCACGGCTTTATGCCAATTGTGGTTGATGTGGTTTCTAAAGCAGATTACGCCAAGTGGGTGTCTGAGCAGCAAGCAGTTGCTAAAGCTGCAGCAGACAGCGCAAACAAAACATGGTCTAAGGCTGAACTAATGACACAAGGCGAGAGTGTTTATAACACTAACTGTGCTGGCTGTCATAAGAAAGACGGCTCAGGTATGCCGCCAATCTTCCCAGCAATGACAGGCTCGCCAATCGCTAATGGTGCGGCAGCAGATCATATCGGTATTGTTCTACATGGTAAGGGTGGCATGCCAACCTTTAAGATGTTAGGTGATGCAGATCTTGCAGCAGTAATTACTTACGAAAGAAACGCCTTTGGTAACACAGGCAGCGTTGTTCAACCTTCAGATGTTACATCTGCACGTTAATTAAAGGAGAAATAATATGACAACAGCAACAGCTTCTCATGACGATCACCATCACGGCCCTGAAAAAGGCTTGATGAGATGGGTCAAGACAACGAACCATAAAGACATTGGTTCGCTTTACATGTGGTTTGCCTTCACTATGTTATTAGTGGGCGGTGCATTCGCAATGGGTATTCGTGCTGAATTATTAGCACCGGGTATGCAATTGATGGACCCACACTTTTTTAACCAATTAACAACGATGCATGGTCTGATCATGGTATTTGGTGCAATTATGCCGGCCTTTGTTGGCTTAGGTAACTGGTTGATTCCGATGATGGTAGGTGCCCCTGATATGGCATTACCTCGTATGAACAACTGGTCTTTCTGGATTCTACCATTTGCTGGTGGTATCTTGTTAAGCACGTTCTTTATGGAAGGTGGCGCACCAGCATTTGGTTGGACGTTCTACGCACCATTATCAACAACGTTTGCACCAGACAGTACTGACTTCTTTATTTTCGGTGTTCACTTATTAGGCTTCTCGTCAATTATGGGTGCGATTAATATTATTGCAACGGTACTTAACATGCGTGCTCCTGAGATGAAGTTAATGGACATGCCATTATTTGTTTGGACATGGTTAATTACTTCATTCCTACTAATTGGCGCGATGCCAGTATTAGCGGGTGCAGTGACTATGATGCTAACAGACCGTAACTTCGGCACAGCATTCTTTGATGCAACCGGTGGTGGCGACCCAGTAATGTTCCAGCATATTTTCTGGTTCTTTGGTCACCCTGAAGTTTATATTATGATCTTGCCAGCGTTTGGTGTGGTTTCTCACATTATTCCAACCTTTGCGCGTAAGCCATTATTTGGCTACTCTTCAATGGTGTATGCAACAGCGTCAATCGCATTCTTGTCATACATTGTATGGGCACACCATATGTTCTTAACTGGTATGCCAGTTGCAGGTGAGTTGTACTTTATGTACGCAACGATGTTAATTGCGGTACCAACGGGTGTTAAAGTGTTTAACTGGATTTCTACTATGTGGAGAGGTTCGATGACATTTGAGACGCCAATGCTATGGGCGATTTCGTTTGTGTTCTTGTTCACGATTGGTGGTTTCTCTGGCTTAATGCTAGGTATCGCGCCAGCAGACATTCAGTATCACGATACTTACTTCGTGGTTGCACACTTCCACTACGTATTAGTAACAGGCGCATTATGGTCAATCATTGCGGCAACGTTCTACTGGTTGCCTAAATGGACGGGCAAGATGTACAACGAAGGCTTGGCCAAAGTACATTTCTGGTGGGCAGTTATTTCAGTAAACGTATTGTTCTTCCCTCAGCACTTCTTAGGTCTTGCGGGTATGCCACGTCGTATTCCTGATTACTCATTACAGTTTGCAGACTTTAACTTTATTTCTTCAATTGGTGGTTTTGCCTTCGGTGCATCATTTATCTTATTGACTTATATTGTGATTGATTGTGTTCGTAACGGCAAGCCGGCAACGGCACGCCCTTGGGAAGGTGCAAAAGGTTTGGAGTGGACATTAGAGCCAAAAGCTCAGTATCATTCATTTAACACACCACCATCAAGAAAGTTAATTGAGCAAGAGTCTCAAAACTCTTAATGGACGATAGAAAAAAAGGCGCCGTTATTACTGCGGTAATTGTAGGCGCCATAGCAATAGGAGTATTTACAGCGACCATCGTTTTTTATGGCGGCTGATATGAAACAACGAAAAAAAATAACAAAAGGGTTCTGGATAAAGTTAGTCTCAGCGCCGATATTGATGTTTTTCTTTGCTTATGCAATGGTGCCTATTTATGATGTCTTTTGTGAGATCACAGGCTTTAATGGCACAACTGGCAGAGTAGATACCGAGCAGCAATATTTGGTTGATGAGAATCGAAAAGTCGAGGTAAGTTTTTTTGCCATGACGATGGGCGGGTTTCCAGTGCAGTTTGGGCCAAAGGTGAGTTCGATGGAAGTGATACCTGGTAAGTTTTATACCACCAGTTATATTGCTAAGAACAATACCGACGAAACAGTTATTGGCCAGGCGATCCCTAGTGTTGCACCGACAGATGCAGCACTTTATTTTAAAAAGTTAGAATGCTTCTGTTTTAATAGACAGGTATTCAAGCCACATGAGGAAGTCGAGATGACTCTAAGATTTGTGGTAGAACCAGAGATGGATGGGCGCATAAAAGATATAAGCTTATCCTATAATTTTTTTAAACTTGAAAGCTAAAAAGAGGAAGAAACTATGAGCGAACAAGAATATTACGTACCACATGGTACTTACTGGCCAATCATTGGCTCAATCGGCATATCAACATTATTTGTTGGTTTTGCTAATCAAATGCATGGCGTAGAATGGGGCGGCTCAGTGATGGCGCTTGGTCTTGCGATTACGGTGTTTATGATGTTTGGCTGGTTTGGTCAAGTCGTTAGTGAAAGTACAAGCGGCATGTACAGCAAACAAGTGGACCGTTCGTTCCGTTGGGGTATGAGCTGGTTTATCTTCTCTGAAGTAATGTTCTTTGCGGCCTTCTTTGGTGCATTATTCTATGCAAGACAAATGTCAGTGCCATGGTTAGGCGGTGCAGATAATAATTTATATACGCCGGATCTTTGGAATGCATTTAGTGCTTCTTGGCACCAGATGGCGTTTTTAGCGCCGGGCACAGAATTAGCATCAGGCACAGTGATGAGCTTCCCTGAAGTGCCTGCTACTGGCATTGCTACTGCAACGCCAGCTGATGTAGTTGACCCATGGGGTTTGCCAGCACTTAATACAGCATTACTATTGGCATCAGGTGTTACGTTAACTTTTGCTCACCACGCACTACGTGCTGGCCATCGTAATCAAATTGTTGGCTGGTTAGTGGCAACGATTGCTTTAGGTGTTGCATTCTTAGGCTTCCAAATTATGGAGTACAGCCATGCATACCACGATGGTTTGAAATTAACTTCAGGTATTTACGGTTCAACGTTCTACATGCTAACAGGCTTCCACGGCTTCCACGTAACGGTGGGTGTGATTATGTTGACGGTTATTTTATACCGTGTGCAAAAAGGCCATTTCAACGCAGATAACCATTTTGGTTTTGAAGGCGTTGCTTGGTACTGGCACTTTGTAGACGTGGTTTGGTTAGGTCTATTCGTTTTTGTTTACTGGCTATAATATAGTTCAGAAACAATAAAAAAGACCCCTTTATTGGGGTCTTTTTTTTAGTATTTAAAAAAAAGGAGTTGTTATGACAGGAGTAGTTGTTGTAATTATTATTGCTATTTTAGTGGCGCTAGGTTTTGGTTTAATTGGCATGGTAAAGGGTGGAAAACAAGGGTCAGACAAAATGTTTAAGTCTTTAGTGATACGTGTTAGCCTGTCTGTTTTGTTGTTTGTGTTGGTTATGTTTGCCGGTTACATGGGTTGGATTACGCCAAATGCGGTTATGGTAGACGCGCCAATAGTTCAAACACCTGTACAAAAATGATCAAACGCAGTTTTATCCTGCCAGGTGTGCTAATCTCTTTAACGGTTTGGGGCTTGTTGTCGCTGGGTTTTTGGCAGCTTGAGCGTGCCGATGAAAAGCGCGCTATTGAAGCCGCCATTGTCTTAGCGCAGTCTAGCCCAGCTCAGTTAGTGAGCGCTGATGAGGTGCTTGATAAAGAACATTACCGAGTTTTACTTAAAGGTCACTACGATAATGACAAGCAGTTTATTTATGATAATCAGATTGTTAAAGGCAATGCAGGCTACTATGTTTTAACACCCTTTATTCTAGATGAAAAAACAGCGATTTTGGTTAATCGTGGGTTTGTGCCCTGGTACGGAAAACGTAGCGAACTTGTTGATATTAAAATTGACAACCAGCCAACCATTATTGAGGCGGGATTAATCAAACCCAAGCAACGCATTGAGCTCAAACAACAAGAAGTCAGTACAATATTTCCAATATTAATTCAATCTTTAGATCTTGACCAACTTTCACAATTATCCAATTATCAAATTATTCCAATGTTGGCACAGCTTGATATTGAGGCCAAAGATGGTTTTTTCCGTAAGTGGCAGCCCTTTTATGGCAGCGTTGATAAGCACTTAGGCTATGCCCTGCAATGGTTTTTGATGGCTTTGGTACTCAGTATTATCGCCATTCGATTGTTGATAAAAAACAGCAGAAATTGATCTATATCAATAATTCATTATTGACTTGACGGTATCATTGAGGCTATGTAGAATTACCATTTATTTTTGAAAGCCTATTAAGACAAGGGCATTAGTTAAAACGAGGAGAGAGTTTCGATGAGCTTAACAGAAAGATATGACTTAAATGTCGTCAAGTGGTTTTCCATTATGTCGGTGGTTTATTTGGTGGTAGGCACGCTAGTTGGTGTTTATATTGCTGCAGAATTAGCCTATCCTTTTTTAAATGATCTAGGTACAGACACACCTTATCTTCAGTTTGGCCGTCTTAGACCGCTACATACTAATGCGGTGATTTACGCCTTTGGTGGTTCGGCACTCATGGCATCCGCCTTTTATATTGTCCAGCGTACTAATCAAACCAGGCTTTGGTCTAATAAAATGGCATGGTTTACTTTCTGGGGTTGGAATCTTATTATTCTTTCAGCAGTTATATCTTTCCCTTTAGGAATTACCTCAGGTAAAGAATACGCAGAGCTAGAATGGCCAATTGATATTGCCATTACTTTGGTTTGGGCAAGTTATATGTATAACTTTATCATGACTATTCACATTCGTAATCGTGACAAGGTGCCGCACGTCTATGTGGCTAACTGGTTCTTTATGGGCATGATGGTGATGGTGACTTATCTTCATGTGGTTAACTCTTTAGCCATTCCAGTAGGCATGTTTAAATCATATTCTATTTTCTCTGGTGTACAAGATGCAATGATTCAGTGGTGGTGGGGTCATAACGCGGTTGGCTTCTTCTTAACCGCAGGTTTCTTAGGCATGATGTATTACTTTGTACCAAAGCAAGCACAGCGCCCTGTTTATTCTTATCGTCTATCGGTGATTCACTTTTGGGCATTGATGTTTGGTTATGTGTGGTTAGGTGCGCATCACCTTCAATACACAGCATTACCAGACTGGGCGGGCTCATTAGGTGCGACCATCTCACTCGCAATGATTATTCCATCATGGGGCGGTGCAATAAATGGTATCTTAACTTTATCAGGCGCATGGGATCGTTTACGTGAAGACTATATCTTGCGCTTCTTGATTATGTCGCTAGCTTTCTATGCAATGGGCACCTTTGAAGGCCCAGTGATGTCAGCGAAAACGGTAAATGCTTTATCACATTACACAGACTGGACCATTGGCCATGTACATTCAGCCGCTCTAGGTTGGAATGTTATGGTGGCAGCAGGTGCACTCTATCACATGATTGAGAAAATCTATAATGTTAGAATGTCACAAAAATTGCTAGCGATTCACTTCTGGACGCATACCATTGGTACCGTAGTCTATATTGTGGCAATGTGGGTATCAGGCATTATGCAAGGTCTTATGTGGCGTGCTTATGATGAATACGGTACGTTGGCTTACACTTTTGCCGAGTCGGTATCAGCCATGCACCCATACTATGTTATGAGAGCAGCAGGCGGCGCACTGGTTGTGCTTGGTGCGGTGGTTATGCTGATCAATGTTATTATTACCATTCGTAAGTCGAGCCAAGAGCAAACTTCTGCTCAAGCGGCAACGGCATAAGGGGAGAATACAATGGCAAATCAAAACGGAAAAGAAAGCTTACAGTCAAAACTAGAAAAAAATGTATTTGGTCTGTATTTATTTATGGCGTTAGCAGCATCATTAGCAGGCATTGTGGAGATTGTTCCTTTGTTTACGCATAACGATGTAGTTAAAGACGAAGTAGTATTGGCAGACGGTTCAACACAAAGCCTATTGTGGCAGCGTGGTGACAAAAAACTATCAGACTGGAAGCCAGGCGACGGTGTTCGTCCTAATACGGCATTAGAAGTAGCAGGCCGAGATATTTACATACGTGAAGGTTGTTACTTATGCCACTCACAAATGATTCGTCCATTTAGAGACGAGAAAGAGCGTTATGGCCACTTCTCTCTAGCGGTAGAGTCAAAATATGATCACCCATTTCAATGGGGCTCTAAGCGTACTGGCCCTGATTTAGCGCGCTTAGGTGGCAAGTATTCAGACGAGTGGCATATCTTGCACATGCGTCACCCACAGGCAGTAGTGCCAGAATCAGTGATGCCAAAGTATCGTTTCTTAGATGATGCAATTGTTGATGGTGAGACTATTCAAGCACACATGGAAGGACTAAGAAAAGTTGGTGTGCCTTATACTGATGGTGATATTGCGGAGGCTGCAGGCTTACTCAAAGGTAAAACTGAGATGGATGCCATGGTGGCTTACCTGCAGTCATTAGGCAATATGATTAAATTTGAAGACGGCGTTGTTTACCGCGAGTAAATGACACTGGTTGATAAAATTGGTGCTGGCACAGCACTCATCCTGTTTGTTTTAATGGTGAGCGCTTATTTTTATGCCTTTAGGCCTAAGAATAAAAAACAATTTGAAGATTTAAATAACTTTGTTAATAAAGAAGATTAGAGAGGAGAGTAACAATGGGAGAACATAAGAATCCATATCCAGGTGAAAATAATACTGGCCATTTTTGGGATGATGATAGCGATATTAGAGAGTTGAGTAATCGCCCACCAAGGTGGTATATGTGGGCACTCTACATGGGTACGATTTCAATCGTAATTTATGCATTTTATTACCCATCTATCCCTTGGTTTGGTGATCACAATAAAGGCTCAGCTAATTGGACTCAAATTGTTGAGATGGAAGAAAGCGTTAAGCAACTTGAAGATTATCGAGAAGCAAAATTTGCTGATAAAGAAAAAGCCATTGCTGATAGCTCATTGGAAGAAATTGTATTAAATGACGACTTAAGAGAGTATTCAATAAAAACAGCCAAAGTACTATTTGGTGATAACTGTGCGGCTTGTCATGGTGCAGGCGGTCAAGGTAATGATGGTTTCCCAGTATTAGCGGATGATGATTGGGTATTCGGTGGCACATTGGCGCAAATCAATACAACTATCACACATGGTAAAAAAGGCAGCATGCCGGCCAAAGGCATGCTGGGTAATTTAAGCGACCCAGAAATGGAAAAATTGACTGATTATGTAATAGGCTTAAGTCAAGGTAAAAAAGACCCTGCTGGTCAAGTGCTTTATATGAAAGGCATGTGTATGGCTTGTCATGGTCCAACAGGTAAGCCAACAGCACCAACAGCAGCCAACTTAACAGACGGCATTTGGCGTTTTAAAGCGGATGATCAAAGAGCATCAGTATTACGTACTATTAAGCACGGTGTTAATAAATTTGGCGATGCAAATACACAAAATGCAGAAATGCCAGCTTTTGGTAAATCAGGCGTGATTAATGCAACACAATTGAAAAAGCTAGTCGTGTATGTGCATCAACTAGGTGGCGGCGTTAAAGTAATCCCACCAACACCAGCAGAGTTTTTACCAGCAGAGGCGAAAGGCACATCGTTTGATGCAGTAATAGCGGCCGCTGATGCCAACTATAAAAAAGCCCTAGATGTAAATATGGCTTGGCGTGATACTGGCAAGATGATCAAAGAAGCAAAGAAAACTAAAGATGTTGCTTTGGCTAAAGCCGCAAATAAACAAGCAGAAAATGCATTGGCACAAGCCGCTGTTGCAGGGTCTGCCTCCCCTAGGTTTTAATTAACCGATTATGAAAACTAAAACACCCCTTTATTGGGGTGTTTTTTTGTCTTAAAAATGCCAGCGTTAGGGCTTAATTTTTTAATAAATAATCATTGAGCAATTTAAGCCTTTGGGTATAATCTTAGTTTGATGCCGAAGTAGCACAGTTGGTAGTGCAACTGATTTGTAATCAGTAGGTCACCAGTTCGAGTCCGGTCTTCGGCACCATATTCAAACCCAGCATGATTTTTTCATGGTGGGTTTTTTTATGTTTGCTTTAGTTTGGGATGGATAAAAAATATTTATCAGTCAAAGTGTAATTAAGGGCTATAGCTTTGTAACCGGTAAATGTTTTTCGCTTGAGGTTTTAATGGCTTGTCGCTGTGCTTTAGAAAGTAAGTTTATATTGGGGAATAAGTCTCTGTCCTCAGCCCGAGTGTGTGCTTTTAATAAAGTTCCAAATTCTGCTAATAGCTCATGCTTGTCTTTAAGTGCTATCGCCATTTGGTAAAGCTGTTGGTGTTCTTTTGTTAGTTGTTCGCACAGGATGTTTAATGTGGCAGATTTTTGTTTCAAAGGGGCGAATATTGTCACTTCCTCTGTTTCAAAGTGCGCTTGAAAAGAGGATCCAAATGTTTGTGCAATTTCTAGACATAGCACTTTAATATTTGCTATATTTTTGCTTTTAGCTGTATTAACCGCCTTATTACCTAATGACAAAGAAAGGTGGTGTTCACGCGCTAAAATTAACAGTTCTTCTGCTATTTTCATTACCCAAACTGCCCATCAACCCTTGCTTTAAAAAACATGGGTGTGTAAATAATTAGGAAAAATACAAAAGCAACAATCCATAAAACCTGTGAGATAAAAATCCATTCAACATAATGCTCGATATCAAATGCGACCATCAGCACACGAAAAACAAAAGATAAGCCCAATAACACAAACATAGTGCTCAGTCTCTTTGGTGGATCGAATACATTGCGTCCTGTGTGCCCTAGGCTGACGCGTGCCATCATGCTTAATACCATAAGCGCTAGGCCAAAAGCAAAGGCGTGGATATCAAGATTAGGGCCAATATTAACAAAATAGCTGATAACGTTAATAGCAAAGCCTAGTGTTAAAAAACCATAAGCCAGGTAAATGCTCCAAAGCAATGGTTTTTGCCAAATTTTTGGATGATACCAATTAAACATTCGTAGTGCATGAGTGATAAATAAAACTCCTGCAATGACTGTGCTTAATGGGCTGGAAAAAAATATTTCGACAGTCATAAAGGCTAGGAATAAAAATAAACTAGAGAGATCTAAAAATTTAGAGTTTTTTAGTTCTGTATCCAGTCCTAGTCCACGTTCAATGAAAAATGGCAACAACCTTCTGGACATCATAAATAACAAACTAATAATTAAATAGAAACCAAGATAAATACCCAAATATACGCCTTGATCAAGTATGCCTAATAAGCCTAAATAAAATAAAATATGAGCAATTGCCAAGAGCACAACTTTGGCAACAATACCTAGGTTGTTCCAATTTTTAGCCCTGGTAATTGGATAGGCAATTGCCATGCTGGCAAACACCAAAAAAGCACTGTCGATAATTGCCTGATAGACAAGATACTCATTGGCAACAAAAGGCAAGAAGCGCCCTGATACCCACAAGATGAGCAGTGCCAATAATGATTTGTTGTAAATGGTTTGTACACCAGTCCAATTTTTACTGGCCGTTAGTAAAAAACCAACCGTAACGGCTGAGGCGTAAGCAAACACCATTTCATGTGCGTGCCAATCAATAGGGTTGGCGTTATTGATCAAAATCAATGAGGGGTAGAACACCATCCACATTAACATTGAAAATACAGCAACAACACCCGTTGCAAAGAAAAAAGGCCTGAAGCCTAATCGTAGAAAAGGAACAACCCTGTGGTTGGTGTCTTGATTAAGGTTAATCATATTTCAAGAGGTTGCCTGCAAATCCTTTCCTGTGTTTATGTTGTTTTCTCAATAAGCATTCTACTTTAATTAATACCCAATGATTTTTCAATTATTTTCTTCATTTGTCCGTTTAGCTCATTGGCAGCTTTATTCATTGCTTCATTTTCAAAATGCTTGAGTGTATAAGCATAGTTTTCAATGACCACCACTACTTTCTTATCACTCCTTTCCATAATGGTTGCTCGCAGAGGTAGAATTAAGCCTAGGCGTTGATCAATTTTTACAAAATCTATGACATTGTCAGCATTAAAGAAACGAACAATAACTTGTTTTCTGTCATCTTGATTTTGTATTAAGTGTCTTGATGGGTATAGTTCAAAGTCATATGCAGCAGCGCCTTGTTTTAGCTTGTTGATTGTGTTCATCATGTTTTCACCACTTTCATAAACAAATGACAAAGGTGAATCGTCTGGGGTTTGCCCGTCTGCCATTGGCCTTTCATGTGATCTGATGTATGCCACAATGTCGTTTGTCATCTCATCATTAAGCCTGTTGGCATGTGAGGACATTTCTGAGCTTTCAATACCATTGAGGATAATATGCTTAATCATTTGATCGCTTGCTGAATGCAAGAATGCTTGGTTGGCTAACGCAGGTGGTGAAACATTGTGGTCGTTTTGCCAATACAAATACACACCAACACCTTCACCGCCCTGTAATTTGTCACCATGACACTGCGCACAACTTATTTCGTAGTAGTATTTTCCTCTACCCCTGTTACCCGTTATAGGGGCGTCTGAATATTTGGGCGCTGACAGTCCAGAACGAAGAAACAAAATCAGGCCGTTAACTTGATCATCTGACAGGTCAAATTTAGGCATAACTCTGCCTGGTCTACCGTATTTTATGGTTTTTTTAAGGTAGTCATCCGTATGATTAGCAATAGTGCTTCTATGTAGGGGTAAGCCTAAAAAACCTTGCTGTGAAAAACCATGGCATTTTTCACAGTTGTCTTGATAAGTTTTTTTACCATCTGCAAAGCTCAATAGTGGCAATAGAAGCAATACTGTTAATATTTTAAATTTCATACAATTTCCTTTTGATTTGTTTATATGAACGTATTCTAATGTGGAAAGTTTAATATTTATTTGACTTAAGTCAAGTTTTTAAACATTAACCCGATAGTTTCTTGTAGGCAACCATAGCAAGGTGAAATATCTGGCTCAAAATTAGACATTACTAATAGACTTGTTTTATGTGTTAAACCGTGTAGCATAAGAACATTAAGCGAACTTAACTTTTGCTTAATTTAAGTAAATAACTTTAAAAGGAAAAAAATATGAAAAACGTAACAAAAGTAATTGCAATTGCAACAGTAGTGGCTTCAGCAGCGGTAACAGCAAATTGGGGCGGTAACAATTGGGGTCCTATGAGTGGCGGTAACAATATGGGTCCATTCTCAGGTGGCAACAACATGGGTCCATTTAATGGTGGTTCTAATGCTGGTCCATTCTCAGGTGGTAACAACATGGGTCCATTCGGCGGTGGCTCTAACATGGGTCCTATGAATGGCGCTCAAAACTGGGGCCCTTTCCAAGGTGGCAACAACTGGTTAAACAATACTGATTTCGGTACAAAGTTTAACACCAGCAACAAGACTGACTCAAACGCTTCTGGCGCAGCTGACGGTTCTGCTTCTGGTTCAGGTGATGCAAACGCTAAAGGTGTTGCAGATGCTTACGCTAAAGGCGCAGCAGATGCAAATGCACAAGCACAAGCTGATGCTTACGCTAAAGGCTATGCTGATGCAATGGCAACAGGCACAGCGTCTTCAGACGATACTGCTAAGTAATTTTTAAATAAATTACGCTAAAAACCACCCGAGAGGGTGGTTTTTTATTGGGTGATCGAAAAACCAAATTTTTATTAAGTTTTAGAGTCAGCTGGTTAAGGCGCAAGTTTTAATAGTGCAAAATAAATGCAAAAAACTTCCACCCCCCCATCTTTGTTTTATAATATCAACACTTGATGCTAAGCCACCTTGTAAAGCTTGGTGTCAAGACCAAATACTTTGTGGAGAGGGTGTTGGGATGGGAAAGAGAAGAATGTGAAACAGTAAAAAAGCGCCTTTATTGGCGTTTTTTTATGCCCGTTTTAAAAATTTCTGAAATTTTCTAAAAGCAGGGTTTTTGATTGCCAATTTTAGCTAAAAAACAGTATTTTTAGCCTTAAAAATGGATTTTCAACGCTTTTTCAACGCTATTTTTCTCTGATTTTGATTATTTGTTAAATTTTACTCAATAGTTAACCTATGTTATGTTGCTAAAGTGAACATAGACTTATCATGATATCCTTAGTTTAAGCAATATAATACATAAGAGCGAGAATAGGAGAAAAAACATGATGCCAGGACCTTTTGAATTAATTATTATTTTAGTAATTGTCTTGTTGATTTTTGGCGGAAAACGCCTTAAAAACATTGGTAGTGATTTGGGAGGCGCGATTCAAGGGTTTAAAAAATCGATGAAAGATGAAATAAAGCCAGAGAATAAAATTCCAGCTGCCGAGGGGTTTATTAGTGGTGTTGGCACTAATAGTGACGCATTAGCAAGTAACCACAATGCCAAAAGAGGCAACGTTGGCGTAAAGCGACCAGATCTTGATGCAATTGAAGCGGGTGATATTTAATTAGAACATTGTTGTGAAGTCTGATATTGATTTAATCAAAGATCGACTTGGAATTTTTTTTAATACTTTAAGTAAAAACTAAAGACAGAAACCTTAAAGATTGGCTGATGATAAAAATACTAATAACACTATTGTTGTTTCTTATTGCCGGTTGCGGCACCGATAGTAATCCAATTTCACGCGTGTTAAGCGCTGAAGAGGTTATTGATATTAACGGGGTTGTTTATCAGCTTGATCATTATTCTCCTTTGAATGGGCGCGTGCTTATCAAGTATAAAAACGGCAATAAAATGAAGAATATTGCCTATAAGAACGGAAAAAGACATGGCTTGTTTGTTTTGTGGCATATGAGCGGACAAAAGATAATGGAAGTAAATTATAAGGATGGCAAGGAAGATGGCCTCAGCTCCTCTTGGTTTGAAAATGGACAAAAAGAGTTTGATGTTTATTTTAAAAATGGCCAGGAAGACGGGCATGCTATCTGGTGGCATAAGAATGGACAAAAAGAGCTTGAAACAAACTACAAGGCTGGTGAAAGAGAGGGTGTTACCACTTGGTATTACTCAAGTGGCGAGAAAATGAAAGTCATGATCTACAAGAGCGGCAAAGTTGAAGGCGTGGGCACGTGGTGGGGCAAAGACGGAAAAGTAAATTTTAAGACGAGCTATATAAACGGTATAGAGGTTAAATAAACCGCGCTCTAAAGAGTGAATGTCTGATAATTATTTAGAGTCAACGGCAATAAATCCGGCAATATCAGACAAAAGATCCTCATTTAATACTTCAAGTTTTTTCTGAGAGCATTGAATCAACGCTTCTTTTTTAAATGACGAGATAACGCGTGATACATGTACTTTTGTTAAGCCCAAAATATCAGCCATGTCTTCTTGATTGAGTGGAAAAAAATCATCATCACCACCATTAGAAGCTTGCTGTTTAATACGGGTAGATATATCCATAATCAAGTAAGCCAAAGACTCTTTAGCGCTTTTTCTGCCAAGGTTTAATAAATATTGTTGATTAACACTGGTGTTGTGAGAAAGAATTTCAATTAATTTGGTGGCGATTGCTTTTTGTTCACCGATCAATTTGTCAACAGTGGCGTTGTTAATAACACAAACATCAGTTTTAGTTAATGCTTGAACGAAATAATGATAAGCATCATTACTATGCGAAAAGCCAATAGAATCACCAGGCATTGCTACTTGAAATATCTGGCGAGAGCCATTTTCTAAATAACTGCCTAAAATTAAATACCCGGAATTAATGCACAAACTGTAATTAACAGCGGTATTTTCTTGAATAATGTATTCACCAGATTGAAAATGACGTTTTTTGTCGATATAACCTTCAATAGACGCCATTTCATCATTGGTTAAATCGCCAAATATCGTGCTTTTACGCACCACGCAACTCAGGCAATTTTCAGAAATTTTGTTGTTTCCGTTACAAGACATTGTACTTCCTCAAGCTCTAATATTGGGTTATCATTATATTATTGAATTAAAACTTTACCTTGATATAAGTCAATAAAAAACTTAATGTTAACATGAGTATAGTTTTGCGGGGGGGTTTATGTAGCGCAAAAAAAACCCCAGCTGAGGGAGCCGGGGTTTTAAACCAAAAAGGTTTATTTTTGGTAAGGTTTATTTTGGTAAGGCCCTAGCCAAATGTATCATTGGTAATGTTGTCAAACCAAGAATAACCATAGTACTGCTCTCTTTCTCTTAGCTTGGCGTCAAATTTACCTGGTGTTAAACCACCTGAGCCTTTGACCTTGATGATTTTGCCATCTTTAAAGGCATAAACCATCGCCACAGAAATACCATCACCTGGTGCAATCACACTGTAACAAGTGTTGACATAAGTAGGATCTGGCGCACTCTCACCATTTAACAGTGCAACTATCGCTGCTGCAGCCACTTTACCTTCTGAATTAGCAGCATAACCTGATTTAGGTAATGGAGATTGAATTGCAGAGTCGCCAATCACGTGAATATTCTTATGAATGGTTGATTCAAACGTATCACCATGAACTGGACACCAGCCCGAATCATTTGTTAATCCAGCTGTAAAGGCGATTTTTCCTGCTTTTTGTGCTGGGATGATGTTTAGAACATCTGCTTTTACTTCATTAAAACCTGTTGTTACTGTTTTAGTTTTGACATCAACAGAGTCTAGAACATTGTCATCAGAGCCTTTAGGCGTTCCGTGCCACTCAATCATTGAGTCGTCTGTCTTGTAGCCGTAATGACGTTCCCAACCACCTGTGAATAAGCCCATTTTCGAAAATCCAGGCTTAGGATCAAGGATAATAATCTTTGATTTAGGCTTGTGATGCTTTAAGTAAAGTGCAATTTGTGATGCACGCTCATAAGGACCTGGAGGACAACGGAAAGGATTTGGCGGAGGGCAAATAGCAACGGTTCCACCATCTTTCATGTCTTTTAGCTGATTGCGTAGCATTTGTGTTTGTGCACCAGCCTTCCAAGCATGTGGAATTTCAGTGTTCGCTACATTTGCATCGTAACCTTCAATTAAGTCGTATTTAAAGTCAACACCAGGGGAAACGACACAACGATCATAAGCAAAGCTTTGTCCGCTTGCAGTTGTAACTTTTCTAGCGCGTGCATCAATGTCAGTCACCTTGTCGTGTACAACATTAATACCATGACCTCTAAGGCCACCATAACCAAACTTAATTGAATCAAGGCTACGTTCGCCACTTAAGACTTCGTTACTTGCAAAACAAGTGTAGTAATCTTTATTAGCTTCGATTAAGGTAACCTCAACTGACTTATCCATCATTCTGATGTATTTAGCAGCAACAGAACCACCCATACCACCACCAATAACAACAACTTTTTTAGTTGAGCCACCAATAGCAAAAGGTGTGTAAGCTGCCGTAGTCGCTGCAGCAGCGCCTAGACCAATTGTTTTTATAAAACTTCTTCTATTTTGTTTACTCATTAGTATTCTCCTTTATTTACCACTACCGTAGTAATTAACTAATTTGCCTAATGCATCTGGATCTTTTTTCAGCATTTTTTTCATTTTCTTTTCCATTCTCTTAGGCATATCGCGTGAACCATCGTGGAAATCAGCTAAGGTATATTTCATGAATAACTTAGAGTTACCTGATAATAATCCTGCATCATCTTCTGGCTCTGCACCAGCTTCTGTGTGACAAGAACTACAATATTTGTCATGCAATTTCGCACCTGCTCTTGCTTTTGTAGCATCGTACTTTTGGTTGATATTGGCATGAACTGGTTGGGCTGAAAAGAAGGTGGCCATTGATTCAATTTGCTCTTCAGTATAGCCTTTGGCAATTCTGCCCATAATGGTGGAAGATCTTTCATCTTCACGATAAGCATTCATTGCGCCAATTAAGTAGCCTTCTGATAGTCCAGCCAAAGAAGGGATTGCATTACCCGTACTGGCGCCATTAGTGCCGTGACAACCTGCACAAGTGTATCCTAGTGCTTCAGCAGTTGGCTCCGCTGATGATTGTACTGACAACATTAGTCCAGTAGCCAATAATGCAGATTTTGTGATTGTATTTCTCATCATAAAAAACTCCGTATTGTGTATTTAAAATTAATTCCGCTAAGCAGAATCTCCTCACTTAATAATAAAAACAAGAGTTCATCCGGCTTTTAATACTATTAAGACATCAATATACTTGCATGGCTTAAAGATGAAAATAACCTATGTTGTTTGGGCTGTAAATTAATCTATTTGATCAATTCAACCTATGTTGTTTAAGGCTAAATTGCTTGGTTATATAATCTAATCTGCACTCTTGTTTTGTTTCAGTGAATAACTTCAGTGAACACTTCTCTCCGATGCCCGGATAAGAGTGCAACTTTTTAAAATAGGAAGATTAATGAAAACCAATACTAAATATTTACCATTATTACTATGCGCTATATTTACGTTTAACCCTGCACAAGCAAAGCACGTTACTACTACGATTGTTGAGGCCGAATACCAAGATGTACGCGATGATCTTGTTGATGCCGTGAAAGGGAAAGGGCTTAATATTGCCGGTGTGTTCCATGCCAGTGAAATGCTGAGTAACACCAAAAGTGTTTTTAACTTTAGAAAAAATATTTATAAAAATGCAGAAATTATTGAATTCTGTAGTGCGGGTATTTCGCATGACATTTCAAGAGCCAATCATTTAAATATTTTACTTTGCCCATTTAAGATCGCAGTTTTTAACCTTGAAAAAGACCCTAAAAAAGTTTACGTGGTTTGGGCAGCGCCCGAGGCAATTGATGAAAAATCTAAAAAAGCCGTTTTAAAAATAGGTGGTTTGATCAGCGCCATTATTGAAGACGCTGATCTATAGGCAAGCGCTTAATCATTGATTTTTTACGCTGAAATTTTAATGGCGTTCTTTGGACAAATTGAGACACAAGCACCGCAACCATTGCATTGAGTATTGTCTAAGCTAATGTCTGGGACACCACCCATTTGTAAGCTAAAGTGAATAGCGCCCTGGTCACAAACTTCAGAGCAAGACTGACACACCACGCCTATTTTTGATAAGCAGGTATCTTTAATTTCTGCTGTGATCTGCCAGGGCTTTTCACTTAAGGGTTTGAATGCGCGATATTGACAAGCGTTGGCACATGCCTGGCAAAAGGTACACTCACCTTTTTGGAAATCAATAATTGGGAACTTGCCTGAGCCGTTGACAATAATTTTTTCTGGGCAAGAGTCCAGACAAGCGCCACAACGATTACATAAATCAGTAAAGGAATCTTCTGTGACAGACCATGGTGGCCTAATGACGGTTTTTTTGTTTGAGCCCCAACCTCCGCGAAGGAATTGTGCCCTAGTTATATTTGACATTGAAATACAAGGTAGGTTGCTTATTAAGCAATATACCTTGTAACGGGTTTAATCGTCATCAGTATTTACGTAATCACTACCAATTAAAGCCTTGTTATCAACTTGTGGAACATGGCATTGCGTACAAAAATAACGTCTTGGAGATACGGTTTTTAAACGTTTTCCAGAACGATTCATAAAGTGAGAAGCAGTCATCTTAACGGCGTCTTCTTCTCTCCAATTTTCATTACTATGACAAGCCAAACACTGGTTTTTTTTCAATGTAATTTTCATGCCTGCTGCCTTATGTGGGATTAATGGTGGCTGATCACTAAAATTACGATCAAAATCAATATCTTTAAGCCATTTTCCTACTGGTGGTACAAGTGAAAAATCATCCAGTGCATGTGTGCCTCGTAATGAACCAAGATCTATTGATTCAGTCACACTATCAACAGCATCACTCACTGCATTTTTAGCGTCTGTTGCCATATCGCTCACGGCATCCATTGCTACCGATACGGGGTTATTCCAATTGTGATCGGAACCAAAGAAACCGGCTTGAACACTGATACTTAAAGCAAAAACTGAAGCTGCTGTTATGGTTAGTAATTTATTTTTCATGATCATCTCCTTCTATGCTTTAACAATTTTAACGGGTGTCTTTTTGTAATCCGTCTCTTTAGAAAGCGGATCTGTTGCATCTAGTATTAGTTTATTAACCAAACGAGAGGCGTCAAACCAAGGCACAAAGACCAAACCCTTAGGCGGCTTATTACGACCTTTGGTTTCAACCATGGCAACTATTTCACCTCTCGAAGAGATGACTTTTGCATTCTTTCCACGTCTTAAGCCTCTAGATTTTGCATCATCTGGATGCATGTAAATAACTGCATCTGGTACTGCTCTATAAAGCTCTGGTACACGTCTTGTCATTGTGCCCGAGTGCCAGTGCTCTAATACACGACCGGTTGACATCCATAAATCAAACTCCTCATTTGGTACTTCTGCAGGTGGCTCATAAGGCGCGGTAATGATATTAGCTTTACCGTCTTTGTTGCCATAGAAACTAACATCTTCACCCTTCTTAACATAAGAGTCGTATCCTTCACGGTAACGCCACAGTGTTTCTTTACCATTGACCACTGGCCAGCGAAGACCTCTGGTCTTATGATAAACTTCAAATTCAGCTTGCTCATGGCCTTTTTTAGGACCTTCAAGCTGGAAGCGACGGTATTCTTCAAATAAACCTTTTTGAATGTAATAACCAAAGTCATCCATCTCTGAATTTTTGTAGGTATTGCCTCTGTCATCAGATACAGTTTGTTTATTGAACTTATTGACTTGTCCGTTGGCATACAAGACATCGTACAAACTCTTACCTTTGTATTCTGGATTTTGTGCCAACAACTCATCTGACCAAGCATCATCAGTTGTAAATCTCTTAGAGAATTCGGCCAATTGCCATAGATCTGACTTGGCTTGTCCTGGCGCATCAACTTGTTGACGCCAGAACTGAGTACGTCTTTCAGCGTTACCATAAGCACCTTCTTTTTCTGCCCACATTGCTGTTGGTAGAATAAGATCAGCTGCTTGTGCTGATACTGTTGGGTATGGGTCTGATACAACAATAAAGTTGTCAGGATTTCTCCAACCCGGTAGCATCTCATCGTTAATATTAGGGCCTGCTTGCATATTGTTATTACACATTACCCAATAAGCATTTAACTTGCCATCTTTAAGGGCTCTAGATTGTGCAACAGCGTGTAAGCCTTTTTTGCCTGGAATTGTGCCTTCTGGAAGTTTCCAGATTTTTTCGGCAAAATCACGATGTGATTTTTTCATAATAACGTAATCTGCAGGTAGGCGGTGAGCGAATGTACCAACCTCACGTGCAGTACCACAAGCCGATGGCTGGCCTGTTAATGAGAATGGGCCATTGCCCGGCTCAGAAATCTTACCGGTTAATAAATGCACGTTGTACATTAGACCGTTTACCCAAACACCACGAGTATGTTGGTTAAAGCCCATTGTCCATAGAGAAACAATCTTCTTATCTGGATCAGCGTAAAGCTTGGCTAAGCGCTCTAATTTTTCTGCTGGAACACCTGAGATTTCTACTGCTTTTTCTAATGTATAAGGTTTGAGTGATTCCTTATACTCTTCCCAGCTAATTTTAGTAAGCTTGCCCTTGTTGGCATTTTTAGCATTTTTTTGTAATGGATGATCGCCTCTTAAACCATAACCAATATCAGTTGGTGTTTTATTAAAGTTAACGTGTTTTTTAAGAAACTCTTTATTGTAAGCTTTGTTTTCAACAATGTAGTTAGCAATATAGTTAAGAATTGCTAAATCAGACTGTGGATTGAATACTATGCCGTTATCTGCTAAATCAAAAGAACGGTGTTCAAAGGTTGATAACACGTGCACTTCTGTATTTGGCTTGGTTAGGCGAGTGTCTGAGATACGCGACCATAGGATTGGGTGCATCTCTGCCATGTTTGAGCCCCATAATACAAAGGCATCACCATGCTCGAAATCATCATAACAACCCATCGGTTCGTCTGAGCCGAAGGCACGAATAAAGGCGCCTACTGCTGAGGCCATACAGTGACGTGCGTTAGGATCAATGTTGTTTGATCTAAAACCTGCTTTGAATAATTTAGAAGCAGCATAACCTTCCCATACTGTCCATTGGCCAGAACCAAACATGCCCACACGAGAAGTTAGTTGGTCTGCAGGCTTGCCTTTGTTTTCTTCTTTAGATACTTTAAGAGCGGCTTTGAATTTGTCCTCCATAATGTCGAAGGCTTCATCCCACGATACTGGAGCGAACTCACCATTTTTGTCGTATTTGCCATTTTTCTTACGTAAGAGAGGCTGAGTTAAGCGGTCTTTACCATACATGATTTTAGATAAAAAATAACCCTTAACACAGTTAAGACCTTTGTTTACTGGCGCATCTGGATCACCTTGTGTGGCGACAACTTTTCCATCTTTAGTACCAATTAATACCGAACAACCTGTGCCACAAAAACGACAAGGGATTTTGTCCCATCTGACTTCGTTGTCACTTTGATTGGCAAGCGCAATACCTGGGAGTGTTACTCCTGCTGTAGCTGCTGTTGCGCTTATTGCACTATTTTTTATGAATTCTCTTCTTGTAATGGCCATTTATTTCTCCTCGCAAATAATAAAAAACATCAATCTATCGATGTGAACTTACTACTCTAACCATCTGTTAAGTAGTTTTCATTAACATAGGTTATGTTTGTATTTATTTAGTTGTGTTTTTGTTAAAACGAGTACTGTAAGAAAAAACGTCTGGCTCACAAATATCAATACAACGACCACAATTGGTGCAATTCCCATCTAGGATAATGCTGCTACCCTGGCCTTTTAGCGCGGGCTTGATAATTTGAGATTCTGGACATACAGAAAAACACTCTAAACAATCGGTGCACTTATCTCTGTCCTTGGCATTTACCCGAATAAGAGAGCCTTTTCCTAATAAAGAATAAAAGGCACCGACTGGACATAGGCGTGAACACCAGCCTTTATTAACCACTAAAAAATCAAATAAGAAAATAAGCGCAATCAATCCCCAACCGAAACTCATGCCAAAAATAATGCCGCGATGCAAAATAGAAACTGGGTTAACCAATTCCCAAACAATACTGCCAGTGACAAAAGCCAATACAAAGCTCATTGCCAAAATCCAGTAACGTGTTTTGCTGGCTATGCCACCACCTTTATTTTGAATACCTAATTTACAACGTAGCCAATTAGCAGTATCGGTCACAATATTAACTGGACACACCCAAGAACAAAATACTCGCCCACCAACGATCAAATAAAATACAACAACAATCAGCGCGCCAATCAGCGCATCTTGTGTAATGGAATGCCCTGTAAAAAAAGATTGCATTAATACATAAGGATCAGTCAGCGGTAAAGTATCTAGTGTTAAGCTTGAGGTTAGATTGCCTTTAACAATCCAAATGCCAAACCAAGGGCCTAGCAAAAATAAAAACAAAATACTCAGCTGAGAAATCCGACGCATAACCAAGTATTTGTTGGCACCTAGCCAGCCTTTGGATTTTTGTGCATCTATGCCTGTTTTCTGGCAAATATTGATTTTTTTCTTCATTTGCTTTTAATATCAAACAGTGGATTAAACTTATTAAGCGATTCTAGTGCGTTGTCTAAAGTTGACTCAACTTTAATATCAGTAAGGCCCTCGCCTTGTAAGTCGTATTTTTTGCCTTCTGGAAGGTTGTACTTATGTTCAATATCTGGTGACACTAAAGATTGCCCTGATTTTTGTTTTTCTTCCCAGCCGAGTTTGTAGCTATCTTGTCTCTTACCCATGGCAAGCTTAGTTGGGAGTACTTTGATAACAGCCTCTTCCATAATGCAGGCTTGTTCGCACTTGCCACAGCCTGTGCAATGATCGTAGTTTACAATTGGGATGAATACAGCATGTTTGCCACTGCGTTTATTGTGTCGCATTTCAATAGTAATTGCTTTGCCGCGTATTGGGCAAACGTTATAACAGACTTCGCAACGCAATCCCTGATAAGCAATGCAGCCTTTTGTGTCAACAATACGAGCTAATCCCATCTTGGCCTTATTAATATCAGTAAGGCTTTTGTCCAGTGCGCCTGTTGGGCAGGCTTTAACACATGGGATGTCGTCACACATTTCACAGCCTGCTTCTCTGGCAGTAAAAAATGGCGTACCTAGGGCGACATCATCTTCAAGCGTTGCCAAACTTAGTGTGGGGAATGGGCAATCATTCACACACAATCCACAACGCACACAAGCAGAGATAAAGTCTTTTTCTTTTAAAGCACCCGGTGGACGTATAGCCTTTGCGGGTAAAGAGTAAGAATACTTTGAATAGCTTAGTAAGCCAGTTGCGATTAGTGTGGTGGTGGTGGCTAGCCGGGCCGAGTTTATAATAAATTCTCTACGAGAAATGGCCATGTTAAATTCCTAAACTGGCTCTGAGTGTTGGTAAGTTAAGATAGTTGATATAACCCCAGGAACCTCATTAAAACCATCGATGATATCCATAATCTGGCCTTTTTCATCTTTTTCAATAGTAATAATTAAGCGATTGGTTTTAGTAATGTAATGGACATTGACGCCATCAATGGTATTAATATTTTCTTTTATTTCTTCTTCTTTGCCTTTAGTCGCATGGACCAGAACACCACAAATATCAATTGTTTTTTCTTCTTTTGTCATTTGTCTTTTAATATAATAAAATTAGAATATTTAATTATATTAAGCGCTGTGTTTTTTAAAAACAACATAGGTTGTTTTTAGGCGGCTAAAAAAGTATTTTTTTAACTAAAAATACAATGGCTACCAGAATGATCACACCCAGGGATTTTTCCATGGTTTTAGGGCTGTATTTGAATGAACCAAAGTAAGAGCCAAGAAAGCCACCAATGATGACAGCCCCGATTAATGGCAGATAGTTGGTCAAATCTATTGCATTATATTGCAAGCGTGAAACAAGTCCAGAGAGTGAGACTGTCCAAACAAATATTGCACCTGTGGCAGCGGCTTCTTTTTGGTTGCCAATGCGCAACATAATAATTAATGGTACTAAGTATATGCCACCACCAATGCCGACGATACCTGCAACAAGTCCAAGCACAGAGCCTGCGACTAAAGACGCCAATATTTTTTGTTTTTGGCTAAGGATTATCTCAAAGCTTGTGTCTTCCCAAAGATAAATGCGCATGGCAACTATAACTAACGAAGCCAACAACACCCACAGAAAAACCTCTTTTGGTAAAGACAGTGCGCCACCCAAGTAGGCAAAAGGAATGGCCGAGATTAAAAATGGCAGAATAATGCGCATTTTCCCGTGTTTATTGCGTAAAAAATTAAAACTACTAATGGTAGAAACAAACAGGTTAAGCGAAAGTGAAACCATTGGAATAGCAAGCGTACTCATTCCTGCAATGGCCATGAGTGCCGTATAAGATGATCCACCACCCATGCCAACGGATGAATAGATAAAAGCAACCACAAAAAACAATAGCGCTAAAAGTGTTGTAAAATAAGGCGTGATTTCCATGTTTGCCCATTATATGGGAATTAATATTGACCGGATTGATTTAAATCAACACAACAAGCGTGAAATTAAAACTAAAATTAGACTATGAATAAAATAGTTGTACAGCCCCAAGATTTTGACCTCAATGCTGAAGTGTCTTTGGCTAGAGGTACTGATAGTAATATTGGTGCGGTGGTTAGTTTTGTTGGCACTGTGCGAGATCTGGAGGGTGAATCTATCCAAAAGATGACACTAGAGCACTACCCCGGCATGACCGAAAAAGCACTGGAGTCTATCGCCAACCAAGCTAAAAATAGGTGGGAGATTGGCAATATCACCATTATTCATCGTGTGGGTGATTTGCAAATTAATGATCAAATTGTATTGGTTATTACCACCAGTACACACCGTCAATCGGCTTTTGAGTCTTGTGAATTTATTATGGATTATTTAAAAACGCAAGCACCTTTTTGGAAAAAAGAACACACTGAAAATGAGAGTAAGTGGGTAGAAGCCAAGGCTAGTGACAACAAGCAAAAAGACCGTTGGCGTTAATCTGCATCAGCAAAATCTTGCGGTGAATTAAGATTGATAAAAATATCTGGCTGATCTGAAAAATCAACCTTAAGTGCGTTGTTATTTTCAAGCCAAAGACCAAATTTACGCCCACCTGTTTGTAAAAACTTATCTAAATTATCTTTTAAAGTAATATTAATGAGTGAGTAGGTTGGGTGAATTTTATCGCCATTGCTAGCAACACAAATATCTACTTCATTTTGCTGCATTGATTGAATTAGTCGTTCAAGCAATAGGCTACTAACAAAGGGTCCATCACAAGGCAACACCAATAAATACGGAGTATTAGCAAAGTGCATTGCTTTAGAAATACCGGCGAGTGGCCCCTGAAAATCTGCCAAATCATCGGCAATGACAGTGCCAAACTCTTGATAAAGGTCAAGGTTTTTATTGGCGCTCACCAATATACTATTAACATTTTCGCTAACAACATTAGTCACATAACTGATTAAGGGTTTGTCTTTAAACAGAATCAGGCCCTTGTTTTGTCCGCCCATACGGGTGGCCCGGCCTCCTGAAAGGATAACGGCAGTAACGTCTTTTTTGGTTATACTTTTCATGTGAGTATGTTGTTATCGACAAATATATAAGCCGTATGATACAATCAAACAGATAATTTTAATTATAAAAAATAGACCGTACATTTATTATGAAACAACAACAAGCTGATTGTGCCTGCGACGAAATACCGCAGTCATTGATTTCTACCAGTGAAGCTCTAGCATTGTTGATTGGCTCTGCAAGGGTCATAAATACTACCCAAATGGTGATGCTTGATGATGCTCTCGATAGAGTTTTGGCTACCGATGTACGCGCCACTATTAATGTACCTGGTTTCGATAATTCTGCGATGGATGGCTATGCACTTCATTTGCAAGAGGATCAACTTGGTGTTGCTGGCGGTGTGGCGTTTGAAATTACCGATCGTATCCCTGCAGGCAGTATTGGTAATGTGCTGGCACCTGGTTGTGCAGCACGTATCTTTACCGGAGCCCCTGTACCAGAAGGCGCCAATACTATTATTATGCAAGAGGAGTGTGAGCTAATTGAGAAAGGCTCGAAGATTGAGATTTATCGTCCAATAGCCTATAACGAAAACATCAGACCGATGGGTAATGACATCCAATCTGGTTCGGTTATTTTACAAGTTGGTTTAAAACTACAACCACAAGCGATCGCTTTAGCTGCATCGGTTGGTGTTAATGTTTTAGAAGTATTTAATAAAATTAAAGTCGGTGTATTTTTTACTGGAGATGAATTAGTCGAGCCTGGAAGGGCGCTAGAAGCAGGGCAGATTTTTAATTCTAACCGTTATTCTTTGGTGGCACTTCTCAACAAATTGGGTTGTGAGGTTGTTAATTTAGGCAATGTGGAAGACACACTTGATGCAACGTGTAGCGCATTGGAAAGACTCAGTGCTGAGTGTGATTTAGTTATAACTACTGGCGGTGTTTCTGTTGGTGAAGAAGACCATGTTAAGCCTGCTGTAGAAAAACTGGGCGAACTAAGTTTATGGCGTATTAAAATGAAACCTGGAAAGCCACTTGCATTTGGTAATGTGGGTGATTCTGCATTTATTGGCCTACCAGGAAACCCTGTATCGGCAATGGTGACTTTTTTACTTTTTGCACGCCCTTTTATTAAAAAGATGCAGGGTGTAAGTGATTATCTCAATACCACAGTTAGAGTTGAGGCAAATTTTGATTGGCATCGCTCTAAGCCTAGGCGTGAATTTATACGTGTGTGTCTTGATCATAACACTGCACCTGCAAAAGCTAGCCAATATCCAAAGCAAGGCTCTGATATTCTGTCTTCTATGGTTTGGGCAGATGGCCTAATAGAAATTCCTGAAAAAACAACTTTTAAATCAGGTGAAATTTTGAATTTTTACCCCTTATCCGAGATGATGCTATGAGCGAATTAACCCACGTCAACACCAATGGCGAAGCCAATATGGTGGATGTATCCAGCAAAGATACCACCACGCGTATTGCCAAGGCAACTGCCAAAATTTTAATGAAAGCTGAAACGCTTAAAAAAATCAAAGATAATGATTTTAAAAAAGGTGACGTCTTAGCAGTTGCGAGAATTGCCGGCATTATGGCGGCAAAGCAAACGCACCATTTAATCCCAATGTGCCACAGCCTAAATCTATCAAAAATTAGTGTTGAATTTGAATTCATTGAGTGCGGTGTACAAATTACAACGATGGCCAAACTTAATGCACAAACTGGCGTAGAAATGGAAGCACTTACTGCTGCAAGTATAGCGGCGCTAACCATTTATGACATGTGCAAGGCTGTTGATAGATTTATGCGTGTCACTGATGTGCAACTACTAGAAAAACAAGGTGGTAAATCAGGGTTTTGGAAGCTTGAAGATCATGAAAAATAAACTGATTGATAAGTTTGGTCGCGAGATCAGCTACCTTAGAATCTCGATTACCGAGCATTGTAATTATCGCTGCTTTTACTGTCGAGATGCTGAGCACACACCTAATTGTAAGCGTGAAGACATTCTTAGTTATGAAGACATTCAGCGCATTGTTAGGCTATTTGCCGAACTTGGTATTAGCAAAGTTCGCGTTACAGGTGGTGAGCCCTTGTTACGCAGAGGTATTGTTAAAATTGCAAAATTAATCAGTAGTGTTGATGGCATTACTGATGTGCCACTTTCCACCAATGCACACCTACTAGGCAAGTTTGCTGACAAATTGTTTAAAAATGGCATTAACCGAGTTAATATCTCAATCGACTCTCTTATCCCTGAACGCTTCAAAGAGATTACGCGCGGTGGCGATATTGCTGAAGTAATGAATGGCATTGATGAGGCAATCAAAGCTGGCATGAGCCCTATCAAGCTCAACGTAGTTGCTATGCGCGGTGTGAATGACGATGAAATAGAATCTTTAATTGATTTTGCGATTGACAAAGGCATTGACATCCGTTTCATTGAAACCATGCCTATTGGTAATGCAGGCATCGAGGCTAGCGCTCAACACATCAGTGAGAAAGAATTACTCTCAAAAATTACCCAACATTTAAAAGGCAAACTAACGCCAATCGCTTCCTCTAAAACTGACGGCCCAGCCAGTAGTTTTAAGATTGATAACACTCAATCTAGTGTTGGTGTTATTAGCGCAGTGTCTAACCATTTCTGTCAGACTTGTAATCGTGTCAGACTTACCGCAAAAGGGGATTTGATTTTATGCCTTGGGCAAGAAGACTCTATTTCACTAAAAGATGCTGTACGCTCAGATTTGAGTGATGAGGCGATTAAAGCTATGATCATGAATGCTATTAATAAAAAACCAGAGAAACACGTGTTTAATTCTGTTGTTGATAATATCAGCAACAGGCAAATGGCGGAGATTGGCGGATGAAAGTACTCTACTTTGCTTCACTAAAAGAAACCACAAAGGTCTCTGGTGAGGATATAACCATTAGTAGTGGTATGACTGCCGGTGAGTTGCGCTCATTGTTGGTGGAAAAATATGGTGACCACTATTTTCCGAATAATATTTTGTGTGCAGTTAATCAAGAAATGGCTAATGCTTCAACGGTTCTTACAAACAGCGATGAAGTGGCTTTTTATCCGCCTGTTACTGGTGGTTAGAGCAGGTCTTCAAATGGGTTTTTATCTCTAAAACTTGCGACTGAAATAGCCACAATCAATAAAATTAAAGAGTTAAAAAATATTGGAATAACAACAAACATATAGCCAAGCTGGTGAATGGCTTGACCGCCAATAATTGCTGTAACTGCGCTGGCACCACCAGGTGGATGCATGCATTTCAATAAATGCATAACCACTAAAGCAAGTGGTATTGCAACTGAGGTTGACAACAAAGTATCAGGAATCAAATAATAACAACTAACACCCACAATGGCTGATACGGTATGCCCGCCAATTAAATTCCAGGGTCGTGAAACAGGCGCATGAGGCAGACCAAACATAAGCATGGCAGAGGCACCAGCAGAGGCAATAATAAGGGGTGATCCAGTACTTTCTAAGATAACATTAGAGAAAAAACCTGCCATCGCAACAGCAATAAAAGCGCCAATGGCTGATATGACTAATTCTTTAGTTTCCATCTTTCCCAAGATACCTGAATTGTTGAGTTTTAAGTGAGTGCGTGTGAGGCAATTTTTTAATAACCTTTTAGCAGGGCAGTCGCATAATTGAGGGTGGGTTTGTTAGGAGACTGCCCTGCTAAAAGGTTAACCGGTGCTCCAGCCTCTTGGTCGTCTCATACCCGATACCTTGCAAGCTTGTTTAACATAGCCATAAGGAAACATGGTAAACAATTTTGCTTTAGCAACTTTTTTATCTATATTAAAGTCAGCTGTCATTTGTTTGGTTGTGTGACGAACGTCAGGCGCAACACCATTGTCATTGTAGTAATGGCGCATAAAGTCGAAAACCAGCCAGTAATCATTATCTAGTTCTATATTTTCAGATTTGGCTAGTTCAAGCGCTACATCACGGTTCCAGTCCTCTGGATGGATCAAATATCCCTCAGGGTCTAGTTCTATTGTTTTGTCATTAATATTCATTGTTAGTACTATTTAAAATAATTAGATAAAATTTGAAAAATTGTCGTTTGATTTCTCTTTGCCATCTTCATAACCTGATTCATATTCATCCGTTATTCTTTGCTCTTCAATCTCAGGGTTGTTTAGATAACCAGCAACCCAACCTTGGATATAGTTGTCATTAACGCCCATTTCTTCCATTTTTTTAACACTTTCAAAGTAAGACATTCAAACTCCTATATATGTGTTTTGATGCGCTTTCTTCTCATAATTTGATACGGGCGCATAAGGTACGTCAATGGCACTGACCAAACGTGAACCAAACGAGTAAATGGGAAGACTAAAAATATCGTCATACCAAATAGCATGTGAAGTTTATAAGTATGCGACACGTCAACAAAATTAGCACCACCAGCTGCTGTTAATAAGGCCGGGTCCACACTTAATGTGGCAATGCTTTTTACATATTCAGCAAGTTGCAACATGGTTTGAACATCACCAGATTGAGCATGATGTAGTGAGCCGAAGATTGTATTCAAGCCTAACAAAGCTGTTATCAATAACCAGAAAACAACAAAGTTATCTCTTAGTCGACTCACTGCTTTAACACGCTCATTAGTCATACGGCGATAGAACAATAATGCTGCACCTACTGCCGCCATACCGCCAAACAACATGCCCGCATAAATGGCAATATATTGATGTTGAACATCGGTTGCAATTAGCTGCCACCAACTATGTGGTAATAACATGCCTGCCGCATGTCCAAAGAAAATACCAATAATACCGACATGGAATAAATTACTGGCTAAAACCATGCCTTTATTACCTAACAATTGCGATGAATCAGCCTTCCAAGTGTATTGTTCACGATCAAATCGAATCCAACTGCCTAAAATAAACACCACACCCGCAATATATGGATAAACCCCAAATAAAAAATTATCTAATCCCATTTCTATTCTCCTTATGCAGCTTCAACTAAATAACTGCGTTTTTCAATAATCCTAATCAATTTAGCATAAGGACTTTCGGCCTCATCTAAATTGTCCGCTATTACTTTAATAATCTTTTTAGCATCACCCAAAAAGACTCTTGACTCCATGTCATCTAAGGTTGATACATATTCTAGAATAAGAGGCAAAAAGTCTGGAATTTCTCCTTCCAATAAATCTAACCCTTCGCTTTTAAAATGTTCTGATAAATCAATCAAAGCAGGGCCACGAGCATTATCATCACCAAAGATATGGTGGGTTAAATGCAGGTCATGCTCTGGCACCATGTCAAAAGTTTCAACATAGGCCTGTTGAATGCCTGTTGTTGTATGGACACGCATCCAAGAGATAAACTCCATAATGGTTTTTTTCTCGTTGTCGTCAATTTCCGTTGAGTCACTAACAAACTCAATAACTGAATCTAAGTTTTCCATTAACTCATCACTCGGGTAATCAATCAATCTTGATAAAACGTTAAATACTTGCATAATTTCTCCTTAACTTTTGTGCTTTGGCATGTTTTCTACAGGGATCACTGACTTCTTTCTAGGAGTCGGGAATAAACTAACGCCCCTACCACCATCATGTCCAAAGGCACTTGTGTTACCACCTGAGAAGCCGTTTTGACCTTGGAATCCATACGGATCTTCATGACGCATTTCTTCATGTGAAGTTGGAATCACAAAGCGATCTTCATAGTTTGCAATACCTAGCATCTGATACATTTCTTCTGCTTGTTCAACACTTAATCCTGCATCAGCCAATACTTCTTTGCCATCTGTACCATCAACTGCTTTAAAGCGTTGATGTGCACGCATAGCTAACAGCTTAGTCATTGAGCTCATAATTGGCTTTACTTCACCAGCAGTGAACATATTAGCAAGGTATTTAGCTGGGAATCTCATGGCATCAACCGTTGGAAGGACGCCGTTCGATGTTTCAACATTACCCTTGTCAATTTGACTCTGAACTGGAGACAATGGTGGCACATACCACATCATTGGCAATGTTCTGTACTCAGGGTGAATTGGGAAAGCGATCTTCCAATCCATTACCATTTTGTAAACTGGTGACTTCTGAGCCGCATCAATCCATGATTGTGGTACGCCATCTTCTAAAGCTTGCTTGATTACTTCAGGATCATTTGGATCCATGAATACATCTAGATGCTCTTGGTATAAATCTGTTTCATTTGGTGTTGCAGCAGTATCGCCAATTTTGTCAGCATCATATAACATAACACCCACGTAACGAATACGTCCTACACATGATTCAGCACATGCCATTGGTAAGCCAGACTCAATTCTTGGATAACAACCAATACATTTTTCTGATTTACCAGACTCCCAATTGTAATAAACTTTCTTATATGGACAGCCTGTTACACACATTCTCCAACCACGACATTTGTCTTGATCAACCAATACAATACCGTCTTCTTCACGCTTGTAGATTGCGCCAGATGGGCAAGATGCTGCACAAGCAGGGTTAAGACAATGATTACATAAGCGTGGTAAATACATATGGAATGTATTCTCAAACTCTCTATACATTTCCTTTTCAATGTCTTTGAAATTAACGTCTTTAGAGCGTTTATCAAATTCACCGGCTAAATCATCTTCCCAGTTAGGGCCCCATTCAATCTTGTCCATGTCCTTGCCTGTAATTTGCGAGACAGGACGTGCTGTTGGTGCTGCTTCAACTAATGGAGATGACTGCAACTTATGATATTTAAAATCATACGGCTCATAGTAATCGTCAATTTCTGGCATATCAGGATTGGCAAAAATATTGGCCAACTTACTCATACGACCACCAGCTTTAAGTTCTAACTTGCCCTTAGCAAGTTCCCAGCCACCTTTCCATTTACCCTGGTCTTCCCAGTTTTTAGGGAAACCAATGCCAGGCTTAGATTCAACATTGTTAAACCAGGCGTATTCAACACCTTTTCGGTTAGTCCAAATATTTTTACAAGTAACTGAACAAGTATGACAACCAATACATTTGTCTAGGTTTAAGACCATAGAGATTTGTGCTTTTATTTTCATAACTTAGCCTCCAAATTTTTCATCTTTAAAGTCAAAACCTCTCCATACAATAGGTGAGGAATTTCCTTTTTTTGTGCTCTTATTTTCATTTTCTCTTCTCCTAGATAGTTTTAGTTGTTGATGCCTGGAGGGTTCTTTTTAGCCTCTCTTTCTGGCGTTAACGGCTCTTCTAGCCAATCAACATCTTGATCTTCAATTTTGTGAACAATAACGTACTCATCTCGATTCGAGCCTACGGTACCGTAGTAGTTAAATGAGTAAGATAACTGCGCATAACCACCAATCATATGGGTTGGTTTAGGCACTGTTCTGGTTACCGAATTCAAGATACCGCCACGCTTTCCTGTCGTTGGAGAGCCTGGAACGTTAACAATCTTTTCTTGGGCGTGATACATCATGGCCATACCATTTGGTACTCTTTGTGAAACTACAACTCTAGCAGTTGTCGCACCATTATCATTTACCGCTTCAACCCAATCGTTATCTTCTAAGCCAACTGATTTTGCATCTTCCTCAGAAATCCAGAAGTATGGACCACCACGGAATAACGTTAACATTCTCAAATTATCTTGATAAGTTGAGTGGATACCCCATTTTGAATGTGGTGTAATCCAGTTAAGCACCAAGTGTGGCTTCTTTTTAATACTATCAGGAATGTTGTTATGATTATTCATATTAATTGCTGGCTTGTAAGCACAGAAACCTTCACCAAAGTCTAACATCCACTCATGATCTTGATAGAATTGTGCACGACCTGTTAGCGTTCTTAAAGGGATATGCTCATGAAGATTGGTATAACAAGCGTTGTAACTCACCTCTTCAGATTCAATACCAGACCAAGTAGGTGCGGTAATAATCTTACGTGGTTGAGAAACAATATCTCGATAGGTAATCTTCTCATCTTGACGACCTTTGTAAAGATGGGAGTGATCAACACCTGTTTTCTTAGACTGTGCAGACCAAGATTTATGCGCTACTTCACCATTAGTTTCAGGTGCCATGCGCATTACCGCATCACACACATGAATATCTTCAGCAAGTGATGGCATACCTTTAGAAACACCTTCATCCTTAATAACACCATTTAATGTGGCAAGCTCTTCAACTTCCTTGTCAGTATTCCAATCAATGCCTTTAATATTATTACCCAGCTTATTCATCAATGGACCTAGGGCAATATATTTACTGTAAGTGCTTGGGTAATCTCTTTCAACCAATTTAAAGATTGGCGCTGTCTTACCTGGAATAAGATCACATTCGTCCTTCTTCCAGTCTTTTACTTCACCAAAAGGCTGAGCCATAGCCATTGGCGTATCGTGTTGCATTGGTAGTGATACCACGTCTTTTTGTACACCTAAATGCTTTTCTGATAATTCAGAGAATTTCTTGGCAATGGTTTTAAAGATCTGCCAATCAGACTTGGCTTCCCATGCTGGATCAACTGCTTTACCCAATGGATGGATAAATGGGTGCATGTCCGTTGTGTTAAGGTCTGCTTTCTCATACCAAGTTGCCGTTGGCAAAACAATATCAGAATAAGCACCTGTTGAATTTAAACGGAAGTTAATATCAACCATTAGATCCAACTTACCTACTGGCGCTTTTTCATGCCACTTAATCTCTTTACAAGCCTCGCCTTCAGTACCTTCAGCAAGCACACCATTTTGTGAGCCTAGTAAATGTTTAAGGAAATACTCATGACCCTTAGACGAACTACCAATTAGATTAGCACGCCATACGAATAAATTCCTAGGGAAGTTTTCTTCTGCATCAATATCTTCATAAGCAAAATTTAGATCGCCACTTTTAAGTTTGTCAGCTACATATTGAGATACCGTTGCTTCATCTTTCGCACCTGCATCTTCAGCTTCTTTAGCCAACTCCAATGGGTTTTGATCAAATTGAGGAATCGAAGGCGTCCAACCCATGCGTTGCGCTGCAACGTTGTAGTCGGCCAATTGATTACCTTTGTATTTAGCTTTAGCTGTTGATGCTAATAATTCATCTGCTTCAACACGCTCATAACGCCACTGATCTGTATGGAAATACCAGTAAGTTGTTGATGCCATGTGACGTGGTGGTCTATTCCAATCAAGACCAAATGCAATTGGCGCCCAACCCGCTTGTGGACGTAATTTTTCTTGTCCTACGTAGTGAGCCCAACCACCACCTGATTGACCAACACAACCACACATGTGCAATAAGTTCATAATACCGCGATAATTCATATCATTGTGGTACCAGTGGTTAATCGCCGCACCTAGAATAACCATTGATTTACCTCTAGTCTTAGAGGCATTGTCAGCAAATTCACGACCTGTTCTTTCTAAATCAGCAGCTGGAACGCCTGTAATTTTGGCAGCCCATGCTGGCGTGTAAGGAACACTTTCATCATCATAAGAAGTAGCTAAGTTGTCTCCTAAACCACGATCAATACCATATTGAGCAATTTGTAAATCACACACTGACGTTACCATTACTTCTTTACCATCAACAAGTTTAAGTTTACGTACTGGAATCTTACGAACTAATGAATCACCCTCTTCAGGATTAAAGTGTGGGAAAGTAACATCGACAACTGCATCGGAATTATCAATACAACTAAGCTCTTGCTCAATATCTTTACCATTGGCTTGCTCTAGAATGTTCCATTTTCCTTCTTCACCCCAACGGTAACCGATGGATCCATTTGGTGAAACAAAGGTGTTTGATTTAGAATCGAAAACAACCGTCTTCCATTCAGGGTTATTATCTTCACCCATGTTCTTATCAAAGTCTGAAGCACGAAGGAAGCGACCGGTAACTAATTTACCATTCACTTCTTCTAGGATAACCTGCATTGGGAAGTCAGTAAAACTACGCGCATATTCAGCGAAATAAGGGTCTTGTTTATCTACATGGAATTCTTTTAATGCTACGTGTCCCATTGCCATGAAGGCTGCTGCATCTGTACCTTGTTTAACTGGCATCCAAAGATCTGCAAATTTTACATATTCTGCATAATCTGGCGCCATTGAAACAATCTTGGTGCCGTTATAACGAGATTCCGTCATAAAGTGTGCATCTGGTGTACGCGTCATTGGTAGATTTGCACCACAAATAATAATGTATTTAGAGTTGTACCAATCTGCTGACTCAGGAACGTCAGTTTGCTCACCCCAAACTTGAGGAGAAGCCGGTGGTAAATCACAATACCAATCGTAGAATGAGCCAACACCAGCACCAATCATAGACAAGTATCTAGAGCCGGCTGCATATGAAATCATACTCATTGCAGGAATTGGAGAGAAGCCATAAATACGATCAGGGCCATATTTCTTAATTGTATAGACATTTGCAGCAGCGGTCATTTCAACAACTTCATCCCAAGTTCCACGAACAAAACCACCTAGTCCACGAACACCAACATATGAGTCACGCTTTTCTTTGTCTGATTGAATTGCCTCCCAAGACTCAACTGGGTCTTTTCCAGTAGCACGTTCAGCACGGTATAAATCAAGTAAACGACCACGAACAAGTGGATATTTGATACGGTGTGGAGAATACAAGTACCAAGAGAATGAAGCGCCACGCTGACAACCCCTAGGCTCGTGATTTGGTAGATCTTCACGAGTACGTGGATAGTCTGTTTGTTGCATCTCGTAAGACACTAAGCCATTTTTTACAAAAATCTGCCAAGAACAACCGCCTGTACAATTTACACCATGTGTTGAACGAACGACTTTATCATGACGCCAGCGGTTACGATAAGTGTCCTCCCATGCGCGATCCTCTTGGGTAACAATTCCGTGTCCTTTTGAGTAAGTTGACTTAATTTTTTTAAAATATTTAAGTCTGTCTAAAAAATGACTCATGCTTTTCTCCTGTTTATTGTTTCTCTTCTTGTTAATTAAAAATCTTATTTAAAGTCTATTTTTCCAGTCATATTTAGATAAAACCTTGACAAAGGTCAATAAATTTAACTTTTTATTAAAAATAACTAAGTATTAATTATTTTTAATAAAAAGGGCAGGCGCTCAGCCCACCCTAATATTTATTTATGGATTGTGGAATTCTGCATTCTTACGAAGGTAGAACCACCAGTTGATCACCATACATACTGCATAGAACACTGCAAAACCATACAAAGCATTTTCAGGTGTTGTCAGCTTGATTTGCTCACCAAACACTTTAGGAATGATGAAAGCACCATAAGCAGCCACGGCAGATGTCCAACCTAGAACTGGGCCAGCTTGCTCTTTGTTAAACACTTGTGAAATCGTTCTAAAGGTAGAACCGTTACCAATACCTGTCATTGCAAACAGAATTACAAATAAGATTAGGAATGGATAGAAGAACTCTTCCGGTGTTGCACTTGCGTACGCTTGCTTCATGTAGTAAGCCACACCTAACGCTGACGCAACCATTACACCAGAAATGATTTGAGTTACTTTAGCACCACCAATCTTGTCGGCAATCATGCCACCAATTGGACGAATAAGGGCGCCAACAAACGCACCCATCCAGGCATACGTTAAAGCTGAAGGGCTATTTGGATTCACCGTGTTGTGAGTCATAATGCCGTCAACTATAATATGCTGGAAGCCAAAGATTACTTTAATTGATAAGGCTAATGTTGCTGCGTAACCAATAAAAGAACCAAATGTCATGGTATAGATAATTGTCATTGCCCATGTATGCTTGTTACCAAAGATCTTATATTGACGATTAATACCCTCTTTATAGTCACTACCCAAAGGTAGTAACTTAAGTAGTAATACTGTCAAAGAAATAATAATTGGCAGTGCAACCCACTTACTAATCATTAATCCTGATCCAGCTGCAACCTCTGGTAGCATCAACCACAAACCAAATGTCGCTGTTGAAAGACCTAAAACCAACATAACAATAATCTTAATAAATGCACCCAATGTTGAGCCAATATTAGGAGATACATGACTTTCGGTGATATTATTCATACCAAACCATGTTGCTAGTGACAATGGAATTAAGATAAGCAGCCAAACGTAACCTGCATTTTGCAAGTATGTATCTGTTCCTGCTGGAATCTTACCAATCAATGTACCAGAAGCAATTTGAAGCTCTGTTGGATTGCCCATAATCGCCATTGTCATCACTAATGGAATGACAATTTGCATGGTAGTTACACCAAAGTTACCTAAACCAGCATTCATACCCAATGAATAACCCTGAATCTTTTTCGGAAAGAAGTAAGAGATATTTGACATTGAAGAGGCGAAATTACCACCACCAAAACCAGATAGCAATGCTAACAACTGAAAATGCCAAAAAGGCGTATCTGGAGATGATAGCGCTATACCTAGACCAAGTGCTGGCAAAATAAGCAGTGTAGTTGTAAGCCAAATCGTATTCCTACCACCTGCTAGGCGAATAAAGAATGTCGAAGGAATCCTTAAGGTTGCACCTGATAAACCGGCAATCGCCGCCAGGGTAAATAGTTGAGACTTATCAAAACCACCATAACCCGTGTTCATCATTTGTACGGTAATAATACCCCACATTAACCACGTGGCAAAACCCGCTAACAAACTTGGGATTGAAATCCACAAGTTACGGTTAGCTATTGCCTTACCGCTGCTTTCCCACTCGGATTCATCATCCGGGTTCCAGCTTTTTATATCTTTAGCCATTACGACCTCCTTTTATTAAAAACTCTTTAAATTATGATTAACTATTGTCTTTTTGCGCCTTAGCTTTAAAGGCGTTATATCTTTCGTTAAACTCTTCAATCAGATCCATTTGTTCTAATATTGCACGTGCAGAGATAACTTCTTCCGGGCTATCGTGTGTTTGTGCATATTCATCAAATGCCTCATCTCTAGCTGTTTGGATATTTTTGGCTTTTCGTTCTTTACCAAAAGTAAAATGCATCCATACTAGTGACACTGCAGTCGCACCAAATAAAAGCATAAAGATGACCGAATTAATATGTGTGTAATCAATCAATACACCAAACATAATTGGTAATAAAAAACCACCCATACCGCCAGCAAGACCAACAATACCTGAGGCAACACCAATATTTTCTGAGTACTCATCTGATAAAAACTTGAATACAGAGGCTTTGCCAAAGCCCCAAGCAATACCAAGTACAAACAGGAATGAAGTAAAGACCCAAACATTTAAGCTAAGGTCAAAATGCTCTGGTCCGAAAGTTGTTTGAATCACCAACCCAGTTTGTGGGTATGACATAAAGAATAAGCAAATTAGTGAAATCCACATCACCCACCAAGTGACTTTATAGGCGCCATACTTATCTGAAAACCAACCACCTAGCGCGCGAATGATGCCCGATGGTAGTACAAAGATTGCAGCAAGTAATGCCGCTGTTGTGAGGTCGAAACCATATTCATTAATATAATATTTTGTCATCCATAAGGATAGACCAACAAAGCCACCAAATACCAGCGAATAATATTGCATGTATTTCCATATTTTTGGGTCTTTTAATATTTTTAGTTGTTCTTTTGTGCTGACATGTGTTTTGTGTTGATGCGCAGGGTCTGTGTAGGTAAACATCCAATATAGGATCACCACCACAATCATAGCAACAGCATAAATTTTCGGTACTGATTCCCAGCCGTAAGCCAATACCAGTGAAGGTGCAATAAATTTAGTCAGGGCTGCACCTGCGTTGCCCGCACCAAAAATACCCATGGCAAAGCCCTGGTGTTTTTGATCAAACCATTTGGCTGTATAAGCAATACCCACTGAGAAGGACGCACCTGCAATACCCACAAACAAGCCCAAGATTAAGAATTGCCAATATTCAGTTGCACTACCGATAAACCACAGTGGAATAATCATGGTTAACATTAGAATAAAATAAACAATTCGACCGCCTACAATGTCGGTCAACATGCCTACCGGCAGTCTAAAGATAGAGCCAGTTAAGATTGGTGTTGCTACCAATAAGCCAAATTGAGTTTCGGATAATTCTAAGAGTTCTTTAATTGGGATGCCGATGATTGAAAACATAACCCAAACAGCAAAACAAGCTGTAAAGGCAATCGTATTTGCGGCTAATACCGAATTGGCTTGTGCTTTTGGATTGCTGATTATTGATAAACCCATAACGTCTCCTTGGTTAAATTTGAACTTTGTTATTCTTTATTATTCTTTTTGTTCTTGATAAAACCTTGACGAGCATCAAGATAATTCAATTTTTTCTAATAAATGGTTTGAGTGTGTGTATTGACAAACTTTTTTGCAGTGTAAAATCAGCCCAAGTTAATAAATAGTTTGGATTAATGAATAACACAAAAATTAAAGTTGGTTTTATTACAATCTCAGATCGCGCTGCTCGCGGTGAGTATGAAGACATTGGCGGCCCTGCGATGCAAGACTGGATCAGCGATGCAATACTCTCGCCTTATGAAGTTGAATCTATTATTATTGAAGACGAACAACCACTAATCGAGCAAACTATGATTGATTTTGCTGATGATCGTCAATGTAATTTAATTCTCACTACTGGCGGCACTGGGCCAACCACACGAGACGTTACCCCTGAGGCGACTCATGCGGTTTGTGAGCGAATATTTGATGGTTTTGCTGAACAAATGCGTACGGTAAGTTTGCGCACGGTACCAACAGCAATTTTGTCACGCCAAACGGCGGGCACACGAGGTAATAGCTTAATTATTAACTTGCCTGGCAAGCCAGCTGCAATCGCAGTTTGTTTGGGTGCTGTATTTTTGGCCGTGCCAAAATGTTTAGAGTTGTTAGATGAGTCTAACATTCAAATTGATTTGGATTTTGTTGAGCAAGAATTTGAATAATGAGTCAAATATGCTTGATTTCAAAAATATCTAAAATTTTCTAATCGGTGCATTCGCACCCTTAGCTGATTTTGATTTTTTGTAAATTTTTAGTGATTAATGCAATCGCTTGATTTGAAGTCTTTACAATTAGAGCCAGTGACTGCGTCACAATATTGGCATAATTCGTAACCAGTGTCTATCTCAATGGTTTTGTTGTTAACAAAAACCCCGTCATTTTTTAAATCTGTTAATGCGCGTGAAAAAGATTCAGGCGTGATGCCTAAGTAAGAAGCAATTAAACGTTTTGGATGTGAAAATTTGAGGTCGTTGTCAATTTTAGCTCGAATAAGATACCAGCCCACTTTCTCTCGGGTGGTTTTTAGTTGTAGCACTTCAGCAAAAAGCATGAGTGATTGTGTACTGTCAGCTAAGAGCTGAATAATGTTCATTGAGAATTGATGATTTTTTGCGATTAGATCGTTGATGGCGTTTTTGCTAAAAAAGATCAATCTTGTACGCTTGATGAAGGTGGCAGAAATATTGTAACTTGGTGAAAAATGCATAGGAGAAACGACATCATTTTGATCAACAATACGAATCACCAGTTCGTCTTCTCGTTGCCCGAGTTTGGTTAGTTTGAATAACCCTTGGTAGACTAAGTAAAGATTATTATGCTGAGTGGTATCAAAGACAACGGTTTCATCTTTTTGGTATTCAACTGTTTGTGCCGACTGAAAAAGACGATGTAGCTCATGCTCAGAGATATTTTTAAAAATTGGTAAACTTGATAAAAAATCAAAATCGCTGTTCATTGCGTCTTTGTTTTGTAATAATATTTCTTATTTTATCTAACTTATTGATCTGTATCAATTATTAGTTTTATTTTTTTATTACAATAAAATACTAATTTATAAAACCATTTTTAACGTAATAAATGCAGTGCAATCTTAGTAAGTTGGACACAAGGATACGCTTTAGCGTTGGATCGATCATCATCATAGTTGGGCTTTGGTTTGGGTCAATATGGGGGATGCTGGGTTTTATTTCAGTATTAAGTGCAATCTTGGGGCATTGCCCTGTTTACACATTATTTGATACAAGTAGTTGTAGTGAAGATTGCGGTCGTTGCGGCAAATAGACTGTATTTACGACTTATACGATACATAGTTTGGCATCTAAACAATGGCTGGTTGTGCATGTTTGTACGGTCAAATCACTGTTGTACTTATGCTTTATTAACTTTTTCAATCTATTCAATTGATCATCGTTAATCAACTCAGGATGTTTGGTAATGCGTAATTGATAATCAACTCCTGAAGCCAATAAAATATCTAAGGATTGCCAGGCTTTTTCTGCCGATTTAGGGGTTTGTGTTACCGATTCATAGTGAAGTGGTAAATGCTTAATATCAAACCCCACCCAGTCTACATAATCCAAGCATTGTTTTAACCTTGCTGGATATGCACCACCTGTATGCAGGCCAATTTTAAAGCCTAATGCTTTGGTTTGTTTAATTGCATTTAGTAGGTTTTTTTGCAAGCAAGGCTCGCCACCACTAAAGACCACAGCGTCTAATAACCCCACTCTGGTTTTAATAAATTCAAAAATTTGATTCCAGCTAAATTCTGTTTGTTTATTGGCTGGAATTAAATCATGATTATGGCAGTATCGACATCGCCAAGGGCAGCCTTGTGTGAATACCACACAAGACAAATTATCAGGATAATCGATGGTGGTTAATGGCTCAAAACCACCAATATTTAGCGCTTCTGTCAATGCAGTTTTTGTTCTTTAAAGCAAACACGCTCAGCATGTTCTGATTGCTTTCCAGGGTTAAAACTACTGACAGGGCGATGGTACCCCATTACTCTGGTCCAAACTTCGCATACTTGGCGCTCATCATTGGTTAACGATATTTTTTGCTTTTTCATTTGTTTCTCCTTTGGTTGTTGTTAATTGTTTTTTAGCCAATAATGCTTCGTCGCATTTTGGACAATATTCATGTTCTCCTTCAAGGTAGCCATGTGTTGGGCAGATTGAAAATGTTGGCGTGATGGTAATATACGGTAAGCGAAAATTCTCCAATGAACGCTTAACCATCTTCATGCAAGCTTCACCACTACTGATACGTTCACCCATATATAAGTGCAATACCGTACCACCGGTATATTTAGTCTGTAATTCGTCTTGGCGCTCTAATGCCTCAAATGGGTCGGAAGTGTAGCCAACAGGCAGCTGTGAAGAATTGGTGTAGTAAGGTTTTTCTTCGTCTCCGGCGTGCAAGATATCAGAATAGCGCTTTAAGTCTTCTTTAGCAAAACGATAAGTGGTGCCTTCTGCTGGTGTGGCTTCTAGGTTAAACATGTGCCCCGTTTGCTCTTGAAATTCAATCATGCGCATACGAATATGATCTAAAAATTCCACTGCTATTGAATAGCCTTTTTCAGAAGTAATGTCTTCTTTATCTGTTGTAAAGTTGCGAATCATTTCATTAATACCATTCACGCCAATGGTAGAAAAATGATTTCTGAGCGTGCCTAAGTAGCGTTTTGTATAGGGAAACAAGCCGTTATCCATCAACTTTTGCACGACCTTGCGCTTAACTTCGAGCGAGTCTTTGGCCATTAATAACAACTTGTCCAATTGTTTGTATAGCGCTTCTTTGTCACCCTGATGTGTGTACCCCAATCGAGCACAGTTAACAGTCACCACGCCTAATGAGCCGGTTTGTTCTGCCGAGCCAAACAATCCATTACCGCGCTTTAATAGCTCATTAAGATCGAGTTGTAGGCGGCAACACATAGACCTCACCATATTTGGTTTTAGATCAGAATTTAAGAAGTTTTGAAAATAAGGCAGCCCGTACTTTGCAGTCATATCAAACAAGCGTTTGGCATTTTCACTTTCCCATGGAAAGTCAGGTGTCATGTTGTAAGTGGGGATTGGGAAGGTAAATACACGACCTTTAGCATCACCCTCTGTCATCACCTCGATATAAGCTTTGTTGATCATGTCCATTTCTACTTGCAATTCGCCATATGTAAATGGCATTTCCTTATCACCCATCATTGGCACTTGGTCTTGCAAGTCTTCGGGGCATACCCAGTCAAAGGTTAAATTAGTAAAGGGTGTTTGTGTGCCCCAACGAGACGGCACATTTAGATTGTAAATGAGCTCTTGCATTTGTTGTTTGACGGTTTCGTAACTTAAATTATCCAAACGAATATAAGGTGCTAAATAAGTATCAAAAGATGAAAATGCTTGTGCGCCTGCCCATTCATTTTGCAACGTGCCTAAGAAATTAACAATCTGCCCGACTGCGCTGGATAAGTGTTTGGGTGGCCCTGCTTCAATGCGACCATCAATACCATTCAAACCCTCTCTTAACAAAACTCGCAATGACCAACCAGCACAATAGCCTGAAAGCATGTCTAAATCGTGAATGTGTAAATCACCTTGTCTGTGCGCATTGCCAATCTCTGGTGCGTACACATGGCTGAGCCAATAGTTGGCAATGACTTTGCCCGATACATTTAAGATGAGACCACCCAAAGAGTATCCTTGGTTAGCATTGGCATTTACGCGCCAATCTGCTCTATCGACGTATTCATTAATACTTGAGGCTACATCGACCAAGGTTTTTTTATCTTCACGTAGTGTTTTGTGTTTGGCACGATAGGCAATATAGGCTCTGGCTGTTTTAACAAAATTTGATGAAATCAACACTTGTTCAACAATATCCTGAATACGCTCAATACTAGGCTCTCTTTCGGCTGAGTAATCTAATACTTTGAGTACTTGAGTGGTAATCAGGTCTGCTTCATTTTCATCAAATTCTTCAGTAACTTGTCCGGCTCTCAGTATGGCCTGATGGATTTTTTCACTATCAAAAAAGGCAGTAGTGCCGTCTCTTTTTATAACGCTAAGCGGTGTATTTGCGCTGGCTATATTCATATTATTCCCCTATATAATTATATTCATCAAAAGATAGTTACTTTTTAAGTAAACACTATATCTAGTGTTTTTAAATTATAGAACAACTATATGTAGTGTTGTATTGACGCATATCAAGTTTTTTATATTATTTTTAAATTTTAATTATTACTTGATGTGCATCAATCAAAACAACCTAAAAGCACCATAAAATTAAGTATCTATCTTTTGATGAATATAATTATTATGACAATTACCCATATATTGCAGCGTGGATTACCCCTACCATTTACTTTAATACCTAATGCATTTAGTAATCAAGTAATTGTCGCTGTATTTAATCAAATTTTTAAAGAGGCAATTAATGCCGGTGATCTTGATTTCTTAAAAAATAATTGTGTGTTAATTGAGGTGAGTGATATTGGTTTATCTTTTGCCTTGAGTTTAAAAAACAAAAGCCTGGTTGGAGGCAATGATCAGCAAATCTATGACTTATGTATATCTGCAAAATTGTGCCATTTTTTATCGATGGTAGCTAGAAAAAAAGACCCAGATACGTTGTTTTTTCAGCGAAAAATTAAAATGCAAGGCTCAACTGAGTTGGGGCTCTATGTTAAAAATTTTCTTGATGGTTTTGATGTTGAATCTCATTGGTTTAGTTGTAAAACCGATCAAGCCTTACAAAAAAGCTACCCAATACTTGAAAAATTATTTTGCAAAAATAGCAAGTAGACCAGCCCATGAAGCCCGATACCACCACTGCAATGTATGAGCTTATTGCACAAATAAAAGACACACTACCTTTTGACGATGTTGGTGCTGATTTTTGTTCAGACACTTGTTCTGGTTGTTCTTTAAAGCTTATTGATTTTATAGCTTTGGAGGTTGATGAATGGGAATACAGGCTTAAACAACACAAGGTGCCAAATTTTAATGATATTAATAAGTTGGCCAATATGGCAAAGAAAATTCACACAGTATTGATTAAAAATAATTTAATTTGATATGGGTCAATGAAGCTAAAAAACAAGCAAGCTAAACTTGGGTCTTTTTATCTTAAATTAATATAATGCAAAATACACAATACCAATCAAACAACATAGCGTCTCCTTTTTTACTTGGCAATGAAGATGCCTACAAATATTGGAGAGATAATAAATTATCCACCCATCCACAAAGTATTGAAGACTTGTTAGTTGAGATTAAAGATCCAAGAAGCCTGAGTAAAAATGAATACAAGGCTTTATTAGATTTAACTCAAAGAGCCAATATGGCGATTTATATCGGCAATACGGGCACTGATCCATCGCCTGAAATACCCATGGCAATCGCTAATAAGTTTGGCTTGGGGCAAATTAACAAAAATTGGTTGGCCGATGATAATGGCCTAACTTCCCTGACTGTAGTTAACAGTGGCGTTAGAAAAAACTATATTCCTTATACCAATCGAGTGATTAATTGGCACACAGATGGTTACTACAACGCACCAGATAAACAAATTCATGCGCTTAATTTACACGTTGTGCAAAAAGCTGCTGAAGGTGGTGAAAACCAATTAATGGATCATGAAATTGCCTATATTATGCTTCGTGAAAAAAATCCTGACTATATCAAGGCATTGATGAATGATGATGTTATGCTGATTCCTGCAGGTACTAAAGCGGGCGGCGGTGTTAGGCCTGATCGATCAGGCCCAGTATTTAGTATTACCGACCAAGGCAATTTACATATGCGCTATACTGCCAGAAAACGTAATATTGAGTGGTCTCAAGATCCTCTCGTTCAAGAGGCTATTGCGTATTTAGAAAAGGCATTAAACAATAAGGACAACCCTTATGTGTTTAAGGGTTTGTTAGAGCCAGGCATGGGTTTGATTAGTAATAATGTGCTTCATGATAGAGCGGCATTTACAGATAGTGCACAAAATAAACGCCATTATTATCGAGCGCGTTATTTTGATCGCCTTGCTAATACTGATGTGCAAGTCTAAATTTGAATCGACATAGGCCTTGCCTATGTCGATAATTAGATGAGCTCAATTCTATGCATGCCAGCTTGTTCAAACCAATAGCCGTCGCACTGTCTCTTGCTAATAAGCGAGTCTATTTCAGATTTGGCTTGTGTTAAGGGCAGTGTATTATCAATAACGCCTTTAAAGATATTAATGACTTCTTCCATATTGCAACTCTCAGGGCTTAGTCGTATGACACTTACCCCCATGTTTTTAATTTGATCTAGATTATTGATTAAATTAAAAGTATCGCTAGAAAGGGTTTGAATGCCGTTCATGATTAAAAAAGATTTATCTTCCTTAGTGGATAACAACAGTCCATCATCATGCTCGATACATTTGTATTGACAATCGTCTTTATCTAAATTGTAAGCTCTAGCAGTAAAACATCTAGCAGAAAAGGCCAGTGGTAACTTTCCAAATACAAAAACCTCGGTTTCTAAATTAGGGTTTATGCCTTGCATGATATCTGCCAATGTGTCGTGAGACAACTCTACCGGAAAACACCAACGTTTCAATCCTTGTCGAGCAAGTACATTTAGGCTTTGTGCGTTGTACATATTGACACTTGGACCAACAGTAAATGGTTTTTGTTGCTTTGATAATAGCCCAATAGCGGAAAAATCATTGGCCTCTATTAAGTATTCGTTGGTCTGGGTGATTCTATTGAGGCGTTTGAGTTCTGAACCAGCCTCTATTAAGGTCAAAGTTGACAGCACAACCTCTTTGCCTGCCCTTGTTAATTGATCTGTAATTGTAAGCCAATCTTCAAGTTTTAACTCATGACGCTTGGAACAAATAACTTCGCCCAAATAAACAATATCAACTTTAGAGTTTGCTATTTGATTATAAAACTCAATGATTTTTTGTTTGGGCCAATAATAATAAATAGGCCCTAGTGAAATTTTCATTGCCAACTCCTATGATAGGCGCCAAGGGTTGTTTGAAAACCTTCAGAAACTTCAGATAAGGCCAGGTTCCACTCGTTCTTAGTTTGGTATTCGCCTTTGTCTAATTGTTTTAATGCCTCAGACCATGTTTTAGCAACGGTTTTAATATAAGCGGGTGATCTTTGCCTTCCTTCTATTTTAATTGCCTTAACGCCAATTTCTTTTAGTTCAGGCAAAATATCTAAGGTGTTGAGACTGGTTGGCTCCTCAAGTGCGTAATAAGTATTGCCCATTGCCTCAAACCTGCCTTTACATAAAGTTGGATAACCAGCGACTTCATACTTGTCGTAAGAATCGATCAACACGCCTCCTAGACGTGTTTCTAGTTGGATATCATTTTCTACATATTCAACATGGGAAGCAGGGGAGCAGGCACCATAGGTGTTGGGCGATCGCCCCGTAGCATAAGACGACAAAATACATCGGCCTTCGACCATCACACACAAAGAGCCAAATCCAAATACTTCTATCTCAACAGGCGAGTGTTCAATTACTTTTTTTACCTGAGCAATTGACAACACTCTTGGCAATACTGCTCGTTTAATATTAAAATTTTGATAATAAAAGTCAAGTGCCTCATAGCTAGTGGCTGATCCTTGTACAGACAAATGTAGATTTAAATTAGGGTGTTTGTTGTGTGCGTATTCCATCAGGCCGATATCTGCCAAGATGATGGCATCTACGCCTATTTTTGCCGCTCTATCTACTGCATCTATCCAGCGTTGCCAGCCTGAGGGTTGAGGGTAAGTATTAATAGCGACATAGATTTTTTTACCCCTAGTATGTGCATATTCGACACCTTGTTTTGCCCGGTCCTCATTAAAATTCAAACCTGCAAAATGCCGTGCATTAGTATCATCACCAAATCCGATATATACTGTATCAGCGCCATTATCAATTGCTATTTTTAATGCTGGTAAATTACCAGCAGGGCATACTAATTCCACGTTATTCTCTCTCTATTTTGTTGCTTTAGCTCCTTTTCAATGGCGTTTAATACTGCCCATTTTTTATTACACCAAGCAGGGGCTAATAATTGCTGTGTATTGGCAGTACCTGTTAGGCGGTGATAAATCATATCTCTGGGCGCTATGGCAATTAAGTCCGCTACTACCTTGACATAATAATCCATCTTCATGGGCTGGTATTCGCCTCGACGCCACTCATTGGCAAGCTGAGTGCCTTTCACTACATGCAATGGATGGAATTTTAACCCGTCTACACCCAAATCTAATACTCGCTTTAATGTTGCTTTAAAGTGCATCTCATTCTCGCCAGGCAAGCCGATAATTAAATGAGTACAAATTCTCAAGCCTTTGGCTCTGGCGGCTAATAATGTTTGTTGATATTCTTTAAATCCATGACCCCGATTAACACGTTTTAGCGTCTCATCAAAAGAAGACTGCAAGCCAAGTTCCAGCCAAACGTCAAACCCTTGATTTTGATACTCAACCAACAAATCAATCACTGCCTCGGGTACACAATCAGGACGCGTACCAATAGAAAGGCCAATCACATCTTCCTGTGCAAGCGCTATATCATACATCTTGGTAAGTGTTGCTACATCAGCATAGGTATTGGTATAAGCCTGAAAATAAGCAATGTATTTTTTGGCGCCAGTGCGTTTAATAATTACCTCTCTGCCATTTTGGAGCTGCTGGAGAATAGGTATTATCGATCTAGCATTTGGACTAAAGGTTGCATTATTACAAAACGTGCAGCCACCAATACCTTTTGAGCCGTCACGATTTGGACAACTGAGTCCGGCATTTATTGCTACTTTGTGTACACGTTCTCCATGTTTCTTGAGCAGTGACTGACCCAAGGTGTTTACATACTCTGAAAGCAAATGATTAATACCAAATTTTATAATGGCATTATTGTAATGTTGAACACACAATAGTGATTTGACCTGAATCAATTAAAAATAATTTAATTGACCGGTGTGGTGAGTGCCAATTTGGCGTTGTTAAAAAATTATAAATTATTCAAAGCTTTTACAAGCCAACTAACTTAGTCGTGTATACAACTGTCTGTTCGAAAGAAGGCGCAAGTAGAGCCGGCAACTCGATCACAGTATTTGCAAAGTTCGTCACCATTTTTTAACTTAATCTTTTTGTTTTCAAGAATAACGCCTTCTTTTTTGAGATCAGATAACGCTCTTGAAAAAGACTCAGGCTTCATGCCTAAATAGGAGGCGGTTAAGGTTTTTGAATAAGGCATCTCGAAAGTATTGTTGATTTTGGCGTGTACCAAATACCAGCCTACCTTTTCTTTGGCAGATTTTAGTTGTAGCACTTCGGCACTAATCATTAGTGTTTGTACGCTGTCAGCTAAGAATTGGATAATATTGTTTGAAAACGCGTGGTTTTTATCAATAAAGCGCCGGATGTCCGATCCAGAAAAATGAAACAAAGTAGTGTTTTTAACAAATTCAGCACACACATCATAATGAGGTGAAAAATACATAGGTGTTACTGCACTGTTTTTATCAAGTATGCTTAAAACAATTTCATCGCCTTTCTCATCAATTTTGGTGAGCTTTAATAAGCCTTCATAAGCAATATAGAGGTTTGCATGGCTGCAATCATCAAAAGTAACCATCTCGCCTTTGTGGTATTGTTGAATCTGCATAGACTGGGTAAAGGTAGATAATTCTTCCCCTGAAACACCCTCAAATAAAGGATGTCTTGCCAAAAAAGTACGATATTTGGAAAAATGATTTTTAGTAGGAATCATAGTAAAATTTTAACATTGATATAAATTAGTAGGTTATTTATTTTTCAATTACTTGACCTGGGTCAAGTAATCATTTTTTTGAAGGATTTATAATTTGAACCTCTCTCCCCGAGGCTTGGTGAAAACCGGCCTCACCCTATTTTGATATGAGTTTATTTGAGTCAGCGCTAATTAAAAAATACGACCATTCTGGTCCGCGCTATACTTCGTATCCAACAGCAAATAATTTTGCTGAATTTTCAATTACTGATTATCAAGCTCAGGTTGAGATTAGTAACCAAAATAAGCGCACTATTTCTTTGTATTGCCATATCCCTTTTTGCGATACGGTGTGTTATTACTGTGGTTGTAACAAAGTAGTGACCAAAGACAAAAACAAGGCTGAGCCTTATTTGCAAAGACTGTTTCAAGAGATTGATTTACAGGCTGAGCTTTTTGATCAAGACCGCACTGTAGAGCAAATGCATTTTGGCGGTGGTACGCCGACCTTTTTATCCAACGAGCAAATTATTCGTTTGAGTGAAAAACTGCAAGATGCATTTAGCTTTGCTGATCAAGGCGAATACTCGATTGAAATTGACCCAAGAGGCGTAGATGAAGACACCATTAAAGCCCTAGCTAAGGCGCGATTTAACCGTATTAGCCTAGGTGTGCAAGACTTTGACATTGATGTGCAAAAAGCGGTTAATCGTGTTCAAAGTTTCGAGCAAACCAAGGCGGTGATTGACCTTTCTAGGGCACACGGTTTTGAATCTATCAGTATTGATTTGATCTATGGTTTGCCGAAACAGTCAGTGCTAAGCTTTAAAGCCACATTAGAAAAAGTGGCAGAATTACGACCTGATCGAATTTCGTTATTTAACTATGCGCACCTGCCAGAATTATTCAAACCACAGAGACGTATCAATGTTGATGAGTTGCCTTCGGCCGATGAAAAATTAGCTATTTTTAAATTTTCGATGGATTTTTTGTTGGATCAGGGTTATGTTTATATTGGCATGGATCATTTTGCTTTGCCAGATGACCCATTAGCCATTGCTCAGCAACAAGGTGAGTTATACCGAAATTTCCAAGGCTACTCAACCCATGCTCAGTGTGATATCGTGGGCTTGGGTTTAAGCTCGATTGGCCAAGTAGGAGACAGCTTTAGCCAAAATGAAAAAGACATATTGAGATATTATGCCGCCCTTGATGAAGGTAAGTTACCTATTATTAAAGGCCAAGTGATTAACGAAGATGACAAGATTCGCCGAGCGGTGATTATGGATTTAATCTGTCATTTTCAGCTGGATTTTGCCAGTATTGAATGGGGCTTTGGTATTCAATTTAAATCCTATTTTGCCGATGAATTATCACGTTTGAGTGATATGCATGCGGATGGGTTGTTGCAATTAAATGAAGATTCGATTCAAGTATTGGATAAAGGAAAGCTGTTGATTCGTAATATTTGTATGGTGTTTGATGCTTACTTAGCCACCAGTAAAACTCAATTTTCTAAAACTATCTAATAATATCGAAATTTGGATTTAGCTCTAGTACAAAAATTTCTGGGTTGATTTCTGGATTAACGACAAGTTGATCAAAATTAATTAAAACGGTTTGTTCGAGCTCATTTTTCAGTGAAATGGCGTGCAATAGATTATCTTTAAAGCCAAATTTTAATGCTTGGGTTGAAGTATTTGCTGTGTACCAGTCGACTTGGTTTTCTTGATGGGAAAAAATTGGTAGATGTTGCAGACTACTGGGTTTGTTGATGAGCCAATAAAGCGGTGTTTTTGAAAGATCTTGTATTTTCTGTAAGCTGGCTTGCTCAAGCTCGGCATCTATCAGCCATAGTTCATCGTTATTCAGCAATAATATTTGTTCGTTAGGTTGTGTGGTGTGCCAGTGTAGTTGTTGTGGCCGTCCAAAGGTTAAAGTGCCTGAAGCGCTACTGAGTAATGAATGTGTATCGCTGTAGGTGGTTTGAGTGAAATTGGCTTTGAGTGATTCAAGCGAATTAAAAAAATCAGAAAATTTATGGTTGCTTGCTAGCGCTGTATTGACCCAAAATACAGACAATAGCGCAAGGGCTTTAATCATCGTGGTTGATTGGCTCTGGTGCAAGTACTTGGCGATTGCCCGCACTGTTCATGGTGCTAACCACGCCACTGGCTTCCATATCTTCAATAATACGTGCAGCACGGTTGTAACCAATGCGCATGCGTCGTTGTAAGCTTGAGATTGAAGCACGGCGCGATGAGGTAACAATTTGTACAGCTTCATCATAAAGCGGATCAAGTTCGCCACCACTACTGCTGGTACTGCCAGTGCTTTCATGTGAATCAGCTGATTCACTATGGGCATTAAGAATGCCATCAAGATAATTGGGCTGTGAATTTTCACGTAAGAAACCAACCACGCGTTCAATTTCACCGTCGTCAACAAAAGCACCATGGACACGTGTGAGGTGAGAGATGCCTGGTGTCATATAGAGCATATCACCCATGCCGAGTAGTTGTTCTGCACCGCCTTGATCAAGAATGGTGCGTGAGTCTACTTTTGAAGATACTTTAAAGGCAATACGAGTTGGTACGTTGGATTTGATTAGTCCAGTAATGACATCCACGCTTGGACGTTGTGTGGCAATAATTAGGTGAATACCAGCAGCACGCGCTTTTTGTGCTAGACGAACAATCAGTGCTTCGACACGTTTGGCTTTGGCGCGGTCTTCTTGGGCGAGTGCACCCAGCATATCGGCGTATTCATCAATCACCAGCATAATTAGTGGCAACGCCTCTAATTCAGGTGCAGTTTCACCTTCTTCAGCAGTGTTGGCGTTAAAAGACGGGTCAAGCAGTGGCTCACCCTTAGCCTTGGCTTTTTTGAGTTTTTCGTTAAAGCCTTCGATATTACGCACACCGAATTTGGCCAATAATGAATAACGACGCTCCATTTCATTGACACACCACCATAAGGCAGAAGCCGCTTGATTCATGTCGGTGACCACTGGGGTGAGTAAGTGTGGAATATCGGCATAGCAAGCAAGCTCTACAATTTTAGGGTCAATCATGATCATACGTACTTCATCAGGCTTGGCTTTGTATAGCACGCTTAAAATAATTGCATTAATACCAACGGATTTACCCATACCGGTTGCACCCGCCACTAACAAGTGCGGCATTTTAGATAAATTGGCGATGACTGGTTGCCCGTTAATGTCTTTGCCTAGGCCCATGGTGAGCACTGAAGAGGCTTTGGAAAAAGTTTCAGAAGCGAGGATTTCTTTGAGGCTGATCATTTCACGTTCAGCATTCGGGATTTCTAGCCCAATGACCGGCTTGCCTGGAATCACATCAACAATACGCACGCTTTCAACCAATAAGGCTCTAGCGAGGTCTTTGTTTAGATTCATGATTTGTGAAACTTTAACACCTGGTGCTAATGAAAGCTCAAATTGAGTAACGACAGGCCCCGGGGTGACCGTGGTTATACTGACATCAAAGCCAAAGTCCTTGAGTTTAATTTCCACTTGGCGCGACATTTCTTCAAGTGCTTGTTCAGAATAACCCGCCGTGTTGACGCTGATTTCATCAAGTAAAGACAGGTCTGGCAAGCCACTTAGTGCTTTGGTGTTGAATAAATTAGAAGAAGCGGGTGCGACTTTTTTAATTTTTTTATTGGTTTTTATTTTGGCAGACTTAACCTTAGCCATGACACTTGGTTTTGCTGCACTGGCTTGCTTAGGGGTGATAACAAGCTTCGCTGCTTTTTTTGCCTTTGCTTTTTCACGAGAGGTCTTAAATTTTTCTAACAAGGCGCCAAACACATTGCCAGTAGAGCTAAAAATATTAATCCATGAAGCAGTACTGGCAATACTAAAACTGATCATCATAACACTAAGATACACAATGAACGATGCTGAGCCAAATAAGGTGCCAAAATAACCATGCATCATTTCACCAATCCAACCACCGGCAGGGTCTGAAGTATTTTGTGCCAATAGCGCTGTGCTGAATGCCACTAATACAACAACCCCGATTAGACGAATAATCGAAACAGAGCGGTTGTTTGGCCTCTCCCCAGTGTTTTTATGAATACGCCAGCCAAACCACATGAGCGATACTGGAATCAAATAAGAGCCATAGCCCAAAATTGATAAAGAAACATCGCTTAGATAAGCGCCGAAAACACCAGCTAAGTTGATAATAGGGTCACTGAGCTCAATATCACCAGACCACGGGTTTTCTGTTGGTGAGTAAGTGATCAATGCGGCAAGATAGACCAAGCCGAAAGTAATTAATGCAATGAATAATACTTCACTCATGGCTCGAGACCGAGGCTGAATGTTGCGTTTGTTAGTGCTAGATTTGTTATTTTTTTTCAAGGAGATTTCAGCTTGCTTTATAATGTTTCAGATAATAGATATTTTTGTGTATTAGTATAAAGGATTGGTATTTAAATGAGTGAAAATAAACATTGTAAGACGTTGATTATTGGTTCGGGCCCTGCGGGCTATTCTGCAGCAGTTTATGCAGCAAGAGCAAACTTAAGTCCGGTAATTGTGAGCGGCATGGAGCAAGGTGGGCAATTAATGAGCACCACTGACGTTGATAATTGGCCAGGTGATAACGATGGTGTCCAAGGCCCAGATTTAATGACACGTATGCAGCAACACGCAGAACGCTTTAATACTGAAATTATCAATGACTACATTACTGAGGTTGATTTTTCATCTCGTCCCTTTGCATTAAAAGGTGCGTCTTCTACTTATACGGCAGATTCGGTGATTATTGCCACTGGTGCGAGTGCGCGTTACTTAGGTTTAGAATCAGAAGAAGCGTTTAAGGGTAAAGGCGTGAGTGCTTGTGCCACGTGTGATGGATTTTTCTATCGTGGCCAAAAAGTAGCGGTGATTGGCGGTGGCAACACTGCAGTTGAAGAGGCATTATTTTTATCCAACATTGCAGATCATGTGACAATTATTCATCGTCGTGATAAGTTTTCGTCTGAAAAGATTTTGTCAGACCAGTTAATTGAGAAATCAAAAACAGGCAATATCACCATTGAATACAATCAAAATCTTGATGAAGTGTTGGGCGACAACATGGGTGTAACGGGCTTAAGATTGAAAGATAATGATGGTAGTACTAAAGAGATCGATGTACACGGCGTGTTTATTGCCATTGGCCATACGCCAAATACCGGTATCTTCGAGGGTCACTTAGAAATGAGCCATGGCTACATCCAAGTACAAAGTGGCACCCAAGGCAACGCCACACAAACCAGTGTTGAAGGTGTGTTTGCAGCGGGTGACGTGGCAGACCATATTTATCGCCAAGCCATTACTTCGGCAGGTTCGGGTTGTATGGCGGCGCTGGATGCTGAGCGATTTTTAGGCGAGTAGTTTTTAAATTAACCGTTAATTTATCGGTATAATTTGCATTTCCGGCCACATAGCTCAGTTGGTAGAGCAAGGGATTGAAAATCCCTGTGTCCCTAGTTCAATTCTAGGTGTGGCCACCATTTTTCTTCGTCCTTTCTCTTTTTACTGTGTTAAATTCATTTTCTTCCTCAGTCATGTACTGAATTGTACACTCCGTTCGTCAGAAAATAAATTTGCCTTGTAAAAAAGAAAAACTACTTGAAAAACTTAGTGTTTTCGTAAGTTTTGTCTTGATATTAATTCTAGATGTTTGATTGTGCATTAAAAAAGCACACCAAGAGGTGTGCTTTTTTATTTGTAAGCTTGTAAAGACTTACACGCCTGGCATATAGTTCATTACCAGGCCAATAATGATTAGGGTTAGAAATGCACCAGCTAACATGGCCATTGCAACACACACTTGGGTAACACCACATTTTGGTGAGCCAATTTCTTGACCGTCATACTTCATCATATTTGTTTTCTCCTCAAGATAAAAAATAGTTTTTTGTTACTTCAATTTCAATATTAACATAATTGAAATCATCGGTATGACTATCATTAATGGCTAATATTGTCATCAAGCTTGATAAGCTTTTACCCTGTTTTAAAACTATATTAGCACTAATTTATATAATAAACTTGACATATTAGAGTTTCATGATATAATTGTTCACATGTTGCCACTCTCCCCCAAGAATTATTCTCTCCTCAAGAGATAAGGTGGCAACATACCTAATTAACTAAAAAGACAAATAAAATGAAACTAATGATCATGATTAACACAATTGCACTGGCGCTATTATTAGCAGCGACAAGTGCATCTGCTGAGGCTTCTAAGCCTTACGCTGTGTTTAATCCGTTAGCGATGTTTGACTTTACACCAAGAGCGCCAATGCAAAAAGCAGACAGTGCTTTCCACAACTACGGTAATAAGGGTTATGATTTTGTGGTTGAGGCATTGCCAATGCCAAAAGTTAGTGTGCCACGTCAAGTAGCACACCTAGACAAGCGCTAATAAACGACGACTGCGTTCATTGCAACCTTACTAGGTTGATTAAGTAAATCTTTACTGACTCTAATTTTTAATTGCTCACTTTTTGGTTTTTCACGCATGCGCGCAGTGAATTGTTGGCCTTCAAAAGATAACTTAACACGATAGCCTTGAAGGGCTTTTAAGGCTCTTTTCTTGTAACTAACACTCCAACAGCCCGGGGTCATCGATTGACAAGGTTTGGTGAATTTTTCAATTTTGTAATTCATATAGATTGGCTCAACTGAGTCAATATCGGCGCTAATCACTTGGGTTCTTGCAAATACATTGCTAGAGAATAGGAATAGCGTTGCTAGAAGTGCTATTACTCCTTTATTGGGGTGGTACTTGACGCTTTTATGCATACTTTTTAGTCCTTGTTTTGTAAATAAATTTACAATCTATATTATATTTTTCTAATATTATGTTATAATAATACTTAGAAGATTATAAATCTCTCCCCCGAGATATATTTCATGATTTTCTACTAGGTAGTCGTTTTTTTTATTCTCCTCAAGTTTAGTTAGGCGGCTACCTCCTCCTCAAGATTTAAGCGCTTTAAGGCGACATAATAACAACATACAAGTGTTTTGCAACACTATCATTAAAGCGTAATTTTATAATATACTAATTAAAGGTCAGAGTTGACCACAAGGCTATTGCAATAGGGTTTAATGCAATAATTCTGGAGAGATGTAATCTTGCTTAGAAGGTTGCAGTGTTTCCTGGATAAGTAGCGTGCCCATGCGTACGAATTCGATAATTTCACTTAGGTCTTGTGCATTTTGTTCGTTGTCGAGAACCTCGGCATCAAGCTTGGCTATTTCACTAAAGTCTTTAATCATCTCCAGCACGTCTTCGTCGTTGGTGGAGATTTTTTGTAACCCTAGGCCCACTAAAAAACCTTGGCACCACTGAATCAGTGTATCGGCCTGCTCTCTGAGTTTGCAGTCTTCATCAGCGATTAGCAGCTGGAAGTTTAGTGTGGCGTCACCCAATTGCAATAGCGTGTTGTTGTAGATTTGTGCGAGTTGTTCGTGGGCAGATTTTTCGTTAAGGTTGTTAAGATCAATGCTTACCAGTACTTCACCGAGCCAATCGTCTAATGCTAAGTCGGGTTTGATACAAGCAAAGCCACATAGGATTCCATGCGCACTGGCAATAGTGTCATCTGTATTTAGATTGTGTAAGACGCTTTTGACTTCATCGTAGTCAATTAGATTTTCCATAATTAAGACTTACCTGCTAAGATTTCCATTACTGCCATACGTACAGCGATACCGTTAGTGACTTGTTGTAAAATCACAGATTGACCACCATCAGCAATAGAGGAATCGATTTCTACACCACGATTAATTGGGCCTGGGTGCATCACGATAGCATCTGGTTTTGCTAGTGCTAAGCGTTCGGCCGTTAGTCCGTAGCTATCAAAGTACTCTTGTTCATTAGGGATGTCGGCTTCTAGCATGCGTTCTTTTTGTAAGCGCAACACCATAACTACATCGCAATCTTTTAAGCCTGCTTCAATGTTGTCAAAACATTTAACCGTTGCACAGCGTTCAGAGCCATATTGCAATCCGGTTGGCGCAATCAGGCGAATGTCTGTTGTTCCTAAGGTTTTGAGTGCTTGAATATCTGAGTGTGCTACACGTGAATGCACGATATCACCGACAATCGCCACTGATAAGTTCTCAAAATTTTGCTTATGCTGTCGAATGGTAAGCATGTCCAACAACGCTTGAGTTGGGTGGGCGTTAATACCATCACCTGCATTGAGAACAGCAATGCCTTGTAAATTTTCTGCCACGTGGTGAGGCAGGCCACTTTGCTTGTGGCGAATAACAAACATGTCGATCTGCATGGCTTTAAGCGTATGCATGGTATCGAGTAGGGATTCGTTTTTCTTGGTGGCTGAGTTAGCCAGGTCAACGTTGATGATATTGGCACTGGTGCGTTTTCCTGCAATCTCAAAAGTGTTTCGAGTACGGGTTGATGGCTCAAAGAATAAGTTAGCCACACTCATGTCATCAAGGGCTTTGGATTTTTTTAGATTACCGGCATCATCAATGAGACCATCGGCAATATCAAGAATGTGGGTTAAATGGTTTTTGGAAAGCCCTTCAAGACCTAATAAATGAATTAGCTTGCCCTCGGGGCTAAGTTGAACATCGTTGCTAATCAAATCTTTTTTCATTTAACCATGTTTGCAATATTAACTGTGCTGAGCGTTTATCAACTTCACCGCGTTTGGCATTTGGATGATAATGGTTGTATTTTAGTTGGTTTTTGGCATCAGATGAAGATAAATACTCATCAATCATCTGGGTTTTGATGTCATAACGTTTCTCAAGTTTTCTAGCAAATGATTTGGCAATAAAAGTCATTTCTTGTTCTTTACCATCTTGATCAAAGGGCAATCCAACAATAAATAGATTGACATTGTGGGCATTGATAATCGCATCAAAGCCTTCCCAATTGGTTGACCCGTCTTTATGATGGGTAACCACTTCAATGCCACTGGCTTGCAGAGTTAAGCTATTAGCAATGGCAACACCCGTGCGCTTAGTGCCAACATCAAAGCCCAGATAGGTTGTGATGCTCACAACGCTTGTAATTGTTGCAATAATTGATAGCCAACATAGCCGTCAATGGGTAATTGGTTGGCGCGTTGGTAATGACGTGCAGCGCCACGTGTTTTAGGGCCGGATATGCCATCAGGTTCACCGGTATCAAAACCCAATTGATTGAGTGAAGTTTGTATAAATTTAATATCGTCACGACTTAAAGAAGGCTCAGTAATCGGTTTGGCAAATAATTGTCGAGTACCGGCAAGGCGATCAGACAAATGACCGACCGACAGAGCATAGAGAATTGAATGATTCCACCTGAGAATAGCGCGGAAATTACGGTAAGCTAAAAAAGCCGGGCCGTTATAACCCATTGGTAGTACCAATGATGCATTCATGGTGGAGCTGGGCAGGTCTTCGTTAGTCGTTGTGCGTACGCCAAGTGCTTGCCATTCGTTCACGGTTTTTTTAGTGCTAAGGTTGGCCAGTTGATAATCAAAGTTTGATGGAATTGTGACTTCGCGCCCCCAGCGCTCGCCTCGGTGCCAGCCAATTTTTTGTAAAAAGTTAGCGGCACTGGCAAAAATATCAGCTTTGTTATCCCATAGGCCGATCTTACCGTCGCCATCAGCGTCAATACCGTAAGCGGCGACATTGGTTGGCATAAATTGAACATTGCCCATTGCACCCGCCCACGAGCCTTGAGCGTCTAATGGAATTTTGTTGTCATCAATTAGCTTAAGCAAAGTTAGCAGTTGCTCGGTAAAGAATGCTGAACGCCTTTCATCAAAACTCAAGGTAGCTAAAGATCGAACCAAACTTAAATTACCCGTGTTGCTGCCATAGTTGGTTTCTAAACCCCAAAAAGCCACAATAATGTGTGGTGGTACGCCGTATTTTTTGTAATTGTGCTGAAAGGTGTCTTGGTGTTTTTGGAGTAATTTTTTGCCATTTTCAAGTCGGTAGGGGCTGACTCTTGAGCCTAAATAACGCCAAAAATTTTGACTAAACTCCGCCTGAGATTGGTCGAACTTAATCACTTTAGGGTTGGGGGTTAAGCCCTGTAAGGCTTGGTCTAATGTGGCAGTTGATATGCCCTGGCTAATGGCCTGAGCACGGATATCTGCTAAGAATGATTCAAAGCTACGCGCAGTGGTATCATTTGCATATGCAGATGTCGTTAATAACAAGCAAAAAATAAGTCTCAACATGTCGAAATTATATAATGCTTAGAGCCTTATTAATCTTTATCTTTTTAGGCTTGAGTGCTTGTGGTGGTAATCAGCCGACACAGACAATCACAGGCTCGACCATGGGTACTAGTTATACGGTTAAAGCCATTGGCTCAAGCGTTTCTAAATTACAGATTGAGCAGGCATTAAGCCAAGTTAATAAAACTTTTTCAACTTGGGATAAAAATTCAGAGCTGTCTTTGCTTAATCAAAAGCCGATTAATAAATGGATTGATGTATCAGATGAATTGTTTTTTGTCCTAAGCCAGTCGCAAAAAATTCATCAACAAACCCAAGGTTATTTTGACCCTGGCATGGGTCGTTTGATTGATGCGTGGGGTTTTGGTATAACTAAGACAGCAAAAAAACCAGGCCGAGCACAAGTGAGTGAATTGTTGCCATTGTCGTCTATTCAATATTTACAATTAAACAACGGCCAAGTAAAAAAAACCAGAGATATTCATATTAATTTGTCAGCCATTGCTAAAGGCTTTGGCGTTGATCAAGTGGCGAATTTACTTAAAGAACATCAGGTGAAAAATTTTCTCGTAGAAATTGGCGGGGAAGTTATTGCAAGCGGTAAAAAAAATAACAAGCATTGGGCGCTTGGCGTTGAGCGTCCTAATGGCACCAAGCCGATTGCTATTGCTTTAAATAATCAAGCGATTGCCACCTCAGGTAACTACCGTAATTATTTTGTTTGGGAGGGCGTGCGATATATGCATATTTTGACACCAAGTAGCGGGCTACCAGCCAAGACGGATTTAGCATCGGTGAGTGTGCTCGACAAACAAACCATGATGGCTGACGCCTATGCCACTGCCATGATGGCGATGGGCAGTGAAAAAGCAACAGCACTAGCCAAACAGCTTAATTTACCAGTTGTGTTGATATTGAATCAAACCAATAATTTTAAAGTGGTAAAAATAAATCTATGAAACCCTTGGCTGAAAACCTAAGACCGCAAATATTAGATGATTTTTTTGGTCAGTCGCATTTATTGAGTGATAGTCATCCACTTAAGCAAGCAATTGATCGTCAGCAACTGCATTCAATGATTTTGTGGGGGCCGTCAGGCACAGGAAAAACCACTTTGGCTCGCATTATTGCTAGCCAAGTTGATGGTCATTTTGCACAAATGAGTGCGGTATTAGACGGCGTTAAAGAGCTAAGAGCGGTAGTTGAAAATGCCAAGAAGTTTCAAAATATCGGGCAAAAGACCATTTTATTTGTTGATGAAATACATCGATTTAACAAAGCACAGCAAGATGGTTTTTTGCCACATATCGAATCGGGCCTCATCACACTGATTGGTGCCACTACTGAAAACCCATCGTTTGAGCTGAACCGAGCGCTTTTGTCGCGTTTGAGTGTGTACGTACTCAACCCCCTGAGTGCACAAGAATTATCTCAAATACTAGATCGGGCGCTGGCACATGAGCAGCTTGAAATCAACGACAAAGAAGTAAGTGCACAAATTATTAATGCCAGCAGTGGTGATGCACGTCGTTTGATTAATATTGTTGAGCAAATTGCTTTGGCTAAGTTGAGTGTATTAGACGCGCAATCAATCGGGCAACTGTTACAAGATAAAATTAGCGTTTTTGATAAGGGTGGGGATATTTTTTATCAACAACTTTCCGCTTTTCACAAATCGGTGCGTGGCTCTTCACCAGATGGCGCACTATATTGGATGGCTAGAATGTTGGTGGGTGGTTGTGACCCTAAAACCATTGCTCGGCGTTTGTTGGCTATTGCCTCAGAAGATATTGGTAACGCCGACCCAAGAGCATTAGAAATTACCCTTAATGCGTGGGATGTGTATGAGCGTGTGGGCGACAAGGAAGGTAATCGTGCTATCGCCCAAGCGGCTACGTATTGTGCAGTAGCGCCTAAGTCAAATGCGGTTTATAAGGCCTTTAATCAGGCGATGGATATGGCCAAAGCCACAGGCGATCTAGCTGTGCCTAAGCATTTATGTAATGCCACAGCCGGGTTAAATAATGGCGAGGGCGAAGGCTATCGTTATGCACATGATGAAACAGATGCGGTTGCTACGGGGCAAACTTATTTTCCAGAAGCGCTAGGTGAGCAAGTTTATTATGTGCCCTCGGATCGAGGTTTAGAGATTAAAATCAATGAGAAATTAAAGCAATTAAGGAATCAATTATGACTTTTTTTCCAACAGTTTTAGCCATCGGTGTTGGCGCGACCATTGGCGCAAGTGTGCGTTATTACCTAACGCAATTTATGAATACAACGTTTGGGTCCGCCTTTCCTTATGGTACGTTGAGTGCCAATATTGTTGGTTCGTTCTTAGCGGGCATATTAGTGGTAATTATTTTAGAAAAAGCGGCATTACACGAAGCCTACCGCTTGTTGTTACTGATTGGTTTAACAGGATCATTGACCACCATGTCAACGCTGTCTTGGGAATCGATTGAGATGATTGGCTTAGGGCATTATGGGCAAGCTAGCCTTAATATTCTATTGAATGTGTTGTTGTCGTTATCAGCAGCAGGGCTGGGTGTGGTGCTTACGCGTTACTTATTTGCTGCTCAATAGCATCGAATAAGTCACCGGCAATATTAAGGTTAAATTGCGCATCAAGCTCACGAATGCAAGTGGGGCTAGTGACATTGATCTCAGTAATATAATCACCAATCACATCAAGCCCAACAAACATCAAGCCTTTGTCTTTTAAGGTGGGGCCAATTTGCTCACATAAGTAACGGTCTCTGTCGCTCAAAGGTTGGCCAATACCCGTTGCCCCTGCTGCTAAATTACCCTTAAAACTACCTTCAGCAGGCATACGTGCCAAGGCGTAATCAATTGGTTTGCCGTTAATTAGTAAAATGCGTTTATCGCCTTTAACAATATCAGCTAAAAATTCTTGCACCATGATTTGACGTGTGCCTTGGTGGGTTAAGTAATCTAGCACTTCATCAATATTATTATCACCATCACTCAGTTTAAAGATATCAGTACCACCCATGCCGTCGAGCGGTTTAACCACCACGGTTTTTTCAGTCTTAATAAAAGGTTTAATTTGATTTATCTGAGTGCTGATTAGTGTTGATGGTATGCAGTGTGCAAAGTTGAGTGCAAATAACTTTTCATTGGCATCTCTAAGCGATTGTGGTTTATTAACCACTAAAACGCCTAACTTTTCAGCTTGTTCTAGTAAATAAGTGGCATAAATGTAATCCATATTAAACGGCGGGTCTTTGCGCATTAAGATGACATCGAACTCACTTAATTCAATGACTAGAGTTGGTTGTTTTTCAAACCAATTGTCAAGATTGTCCTTAACCTTGGTCTGCGCTGCATGTACAGATACAACGTCTTTCACCACAAATAAATCAGTGGTATCAAAGGTATAAATTTCCCAGCCACGACGCGATGCCTCAAGCATCATCGCTAGAGAAGAATCTTTTTTTGGATTGATATTAGCAATATCATCCATCAGTACAGCAATCTTCATAGTGTGTATTATACTTTTGTTAATGTGTTGAAAGATAAGCAAAAGTGTGTAGAATGAGGCCATTGAGGAGAAAGAAGAATTTGGCTTACACAACACTGACGCTAACAAATGCTGAAACTGGAGAAGTAAAACACGCACCTGTGGGTTTTTCTTGGACTTCGTTGTGCTTATTTTTCTGCCCTGCGATTTATCGTCGTGATTGGAAGTCGGTACTTTTGATGGCGCCTTTGTGTATATTGACATTAGGCCTGGCAAATATTGTATTTTTCTTTACTTATAACAAGCTCTACGTTAGGCACTTAGTGGCACAAGGCTACAAGATTAAAGTTCACGGCGCCAGCCATATTGCAAAATCTAGCCTGTAGAATTTAAACCGACTTTAGTAAAGTCTTTGAATTAACTTAAAATTTTGCTGGACTTATTCAGTATAAGAGCGTATTATTGCCGCCTTTAGTGCGGGGTGGAGCAGTTCGGTAGCTCGTCGGGCTCATAACCCGAAGGTCATAGGTTCAAATCCTGTCCCCGCTACCAAAATTACGACCCCCTTTTTAGGGGGTTTTTATTAAGTTTTATTTGATGACGAATTAATGGCAAAAATTGCTGACAAAATCCAAGCATTAATCAATCCAGTGATTAGCGACATGGGCTATGAGCTTGTAGGTATTGAATATGTTGCTAGCGGTAAGCATAGCACTCTGAGGATTTATATTGACTCAGATAATGGCATTGGTGTTGATGATTGCGAAACAGTGTCAAGACAAGTTAGTGCGATCTTAGATGTGGAAGACCCTATTACAAACCAGTACAATTTAGAAGTGTCATCACCAGGCGTAGAGCGCCCATTGTTTCATATTGGGCATTATCAACGCTTTTTAGGCCACGATATTAAATTACGATTGGTTAGGCCAATCAACGGACAAAGAAAATTTGTTGGTGCTATTGGCAGTGTCAGTGAAACCAACAACAGTGTTGAATTAGTAACAGAATTAGGTCCAGTGATGCTGGACATTGAGTTAATTGAAAAGGCGAATTTAGTCGCCAACTTTTAAGCAGGAGAAAGACGTGGAAGGTAAAGAATTATTTTTAATGGTTGAGGCAATTTCTAATGAGAAAAACATCTCGCAAGAGGACGTACTTGAGTCTTTGGAAGAGGCATTAGCCGTTGCAACAAAGAAGCGCAACAACATTGATGCGCATGTTGAAATTGACAGAAAAACCGGCGAGTTTAATACTTTCAGACAGTGGATGGTTATTGATGACGGTGAAAACTTTGTTGACGATGATGGCACTGAATTTGACACAGAGCTACACATTCATGCCAAAGATGCGAACGGTATAGCCGTTGATGACTTTGTACGTGAGCCAATGGAAACTGAAGAGTTTGGCCGTATTGCTGCTCAAATCGTAAAACAAGTTATCATTCAAAAAGTACGTGAAGCTGAAAGAGAAGTCATTGTTGAAGACTACACCAAGCGTGTGGGCGAAGTCATTATGGTAACAGTTAAGCGTGTTGACCGAGGTAACGCCTATGTTGATATGGGTGGTGTTGACGGTATGATTTCTAAATTTGACCTAATTCCAAACGAATCGGTACGTAAAAATGATCGTTTAAGAGCCTATATTAAAGAGGTGAAATCTTCTCCACGTGGTGCGCAAATTTTCTTAAGTCGTACAGTGCCTGAGATGATGATTGAATTATTCGAGATGGAAGTGCCAGAGATTTCTGAAGGCGTGATTGAAATTATGGGTGCTAGTCGCGACCCTGGTTTACGCTCAAAATTAGCCGTTAAAGCAAAAGACAAGCGCCTTGATCCAATTGGCTCTTGTATTGGTATGCGTGGTGCACGTGTACAGGCTGTATCAAACGAACTTAACGGCGAGCGTGTAGATATCATCCTTTGGGACGAAGACCCTGCTCAGTTTGTAATCAATGCGATGGCACCTGCTGAGGTAAGCGCCATCGTCGTTGATGAAGATAAAAATTCAATGGATATTGCTGTTGAAGATGACCAATTAGCCTTGGCTATTGGTCGTGGTGGTCAGAATATTAAATTGGCTTCACGTCTAACCAGCTGGAAGCTTAATGTTATGTCAGTGGGCGAATCAGACGAGAAGCAAGCAGAAGAAAACCAAAAAACCAGTGAAAAATTAGCTGAAAAATTAGGTGTTGATTCTGAAGTAGCTGGCGTATTAATTGATGAAGGCTTTGGTAGTGTTGATGAAGTTGCTGATGCGGATGCTTCTAGCTTAGAAGGTATTGAAGAGTTCGACGCCTCTATGGTTGAAGAATTGCAAGAGCGTGCTTCTGACGCGCAGTTGGTGCAGGCATTAGGCGATGCAGAGTCTTCTGAAGTATTGATGAGTGTCGAGGGTGTGAGTGAAGACTTAGCGCAAGCATTAATTGAATCAGATATCGCAACAGTAGACGACCTTGCAGAATTATCAATCGATGAGTTATTAGACATTCAAGATATGGACACTGAAGCAGCATCGGCTGTTATTATGACCGCAAGAGAAAATGAAGGATGGTTTGATTAAATTAAGTAAAGATAAAAAAACTTAATTAAAAACAAATAAAACAATAGGCAAGCATTATGGCACACACAGTTCAAACGTTATCTAAATTACTGAAAAAGACTCCAGACGAAGTCATTTCAATCTTGGTGAATGCCGGTATTGATGGCAAAACGGCAGATTCTGAGATCTCAGCTGAAGAACGTAAAATTTTGATGGGCAGTTTGTCGAAGCGCTCAACCAGCAAATCGAGCATGTCGGTTTCACGCAAGCCTAGTACTAAGTCAAGCTCGAGTGCTGGAGGTATTAAAGTGCAAGTTAAGAAAAAGCGCGTTAAAAAATCAGCGCCTCAAGCCAGTGATTCTGTTGACAATGAAGCAGCGCTTAAAGCGCAAGCTGCGTTAGAAGCAGGCCGTGATGCAGATGAAAAATTATTAGCACAAGATGCCAAGCGTCAAGAAATGACGCGCTTACAAAAAGACAAACAAAAAGCGCAAAAAGAACAGCAAGAGACTGCCAAACAAAAAGCGAAAGAAGAAGTAGACAATAAAGCCAAAACGCCTGCTACTACTGAAGATAAAAAACCAAAACGTTTGCGCAATGCGCCAAGTGGCAATGGACGTCGACAGTTGCATGTGGCTCGACATAATCCAAACCGCAAGCTAAAGAAGAAAGACAGAACACGTTTAAGCCAAAAGACTCAAGAAGAGCAGGCACAGCATGGCTTCCAAAAGCCAGTTGAAAAGGTAATGCACGATATTGCAGTACCAGAAAATATTAAGGTCAGTGATTTAGCCCAAAAGATGACAACCAAAGTCGGAGAAGTACTAAAAGTACTAATGGGCATGGGTGTTATGGTAACGCTAA
>Ga0209042_1000200_pt1 | contig 73394 bp, 54 predicted proteins | sample SaaInlV_200m_DNA_6_FD_184649 | JGI IMG/M metagenome (GOLD analysis project Ga0209042, IMG submission 184649) | Marine microbial communities from expanding oxygen minimum zones in the Saanich Inlet - SI037_S2LV_200m_DNA (SPAdes) (version 2) | ecosystem: Environmental > Aquatic > Marine >... | reverse complement strand
TTTTTTTTTTTTTTTCTCTGTGCCCTCTGTGGCTCTGTGGTAAAAAATCCTATTCAGAAATTCCTTCTTTATAATGGCTATCGCGTAAGGTCAGTTACTTTTGTCTCCGAACTCCGAACTCTGAACTACGCAGAGCAGCTGCGTAATTTATTGCGGACGCCGGACGAATGGTGTTTTGCTGCTAGGCTTTCTTCGTAGGTATGCTAGCATTGGAACGAACAGCGCGAAAGCATATATTCCATCATATATGCTCATAACAAAAAAGTCAGCAAGAATAAGATGTAGTGTTATTGCAAGACCTTCGCCGAAGACGTTGAGTAGGAAGGCTTGTAGTGTCGTCGAACATAGGGAAAACACCGCCGTCATGATGGGAAGCATTAATATCGATTCTTTGGCGAAGAGATTACGCTTTTTATATAGAAACCACGTTGTTATCGTATAGTTCAGAGCATGGACGCCGAAGGCGGTATGTGCTGCGAAGATATCGACGACGATGCCGCATATCACAGCAGCCCACAGAGCTGATACTTTAGGGGCTTTATAACACATATATACAAGGAACGGTGCGAAGAATGTTAGACGTAATGAAGGAAACAATGCAGGAGATATCAAAAGGGCAATAAACCCTATGATAGACATGTGGACGATATAGTTCTTTTCACCATTGACGGCCATAATTAATAAGCACCTTCTCTATTAAAAATTACGCTTTACAAGCTTGTCGGCCACTGCTGCAAGGATTGAAGTATCGAGAGGTATCGTTTCGAGGACGGCGATGGCCTCGTCGTATAGCGACAGCGCTAGTCTTTGTGCCTCCTCGACGCCGAGCAGTGAAGGGTACGTCGCCTTATTTTTCTCTGTATCGGAGTGTGCAGGTTTGCCGAGCTGTTCTGTCGTCGTCGTTATGTCGAGGATATCGTCGACGACCTGGAAGGCGAGACCTATCGTCGTAGCGAAGGTCGTTAGGGCTTTTGTTATCTCTTCGGAAGCGTCACCGATGATGGCACCGAAATGCGCCGCTGCTGCGATGAGAGCAGCGGTTTTCTTGGAATGTATTGTCTTCAAGGCAGCGATATCGATGTCGTGGCCTTCGGCGGCGATGTCGAGAGCCTGCCCTCCTATCATCCCCGAAGCCCCAGAGTTCCTTGATAGAACCTCTACGAGAGAAATTTTCTGCTGCGGAGAGAGATCTGAAGCTTTCGCTATGACTTCGAAGGCGTAGGTTAGAAGATAGTCGCCAGCAAGGACGGCCGTGCCTTCGTCGTAGGCTTTATGTAGCGAAGGCTTGCCGCGACGGATATCGTCGTCGTCCATGCAGGGGAGATCGTCGTGGATTAGAGAATATGTGTGTATCATCTCAAGGGCACAAGCGGCGTCGAGGGCTTTGCTGCGGGGAACGCCTAGGGCCTCTGCAGTGGCTATGGTGATAATAGGCCGCAGACGCTTGCTAGGAGCCAATAACGAATACTGCGCTGCAACGACGACGGTGCTGTCGTCATCGACGAGCTCGTCAAGGCGTTTATCAATGTCGGCAATGGCGGTAGTAATATATTCTTCTATCATAGTAGTCGCATCCTGGAGGTTGTCGGATCGCCTTTGCTTTTGGGCTTCGCCTGTGGAAGTGCTACCCTCAAAGATACACGCTTCTCGTCTTCTCTATGAAGATACGACATCGCGACTTCCCAGTTGATACGCAGCAATGTTATTACGTTTATCCTGTATTCGTTGATGTCATTCTCCAAAAGCCTGTCCCTGGTATGACGCGAATGTATAGAACATACCCAGTTGTGGGCGAAGCGGTAATACATCTTCGTCAGGATGGTAGTGTTCTTGTCGGAGAACTCACTGAGAAGCTCTCTTTCTTCTTTATATGTCTCTAGGGCAAAATTCGTCCTGTCGGCTTTAAGCCAGTCGTACCTCCCGCGGCTGCGGTATTCTACGCCAGCGGCGAAATCTTCGTCCCACGTCCAGTCGACAGCGACGTTTACACGGTCGAGGTTTTTCTTGTCGTTATTCCATATCGTCTTAACAGAAAACGCAAGGTCGGGACGTACCATCCAGATGGCATCGCCATAAAGCTTGGGCACCGTCCTGTCGAAGGCATGCGCCGAGAAAAACGAGTACCCATAGATGTCGACGAAAAGGTCTTTGGAGATGCCGCCATCACTGTCTTTGCCGAAGATCTCATTACGGACGCCTACGCGCATGATATTCAGCTTAGTAAAGGCATCGTTGGCGTCGAAGAGATAATGTTTCTCTATGCCGATAGTAGGAGAAGTGTAGTAGCTGTAGCGCATATACGGCTCGGCAGTATGGAGAATGTTGCCGCTGTAAATCTTAGAGAATAGCGTCGTAGCTTCTAGCCACGATTTCAGCATCCCAACAGTCTTGGCATCGTGGGTGGGGCTGTTGCTGTAACATACCCCAACAACACCGACGCCGGGAGTTATAGTTAAAGCATTGCGGTATGAAAATGGACGGTATATGCTGCTGTCAACAGAAAGGCGTACGCTGTTGATGTCTTCGAAGTCGCCAGAAAGGCCGTCGGCATATTCCATGTCGATATATGAAGCCCTGACTCTGCTGTCGACGATAGCACCTAACGTATTATAGCGTATCGGCCTTAAGCTCATCTCTACAGTAGGGAGTTCCTGCTTTATCGTCTGGAAGGTATTTACACGAAGACGACACAACCCCGACGCTATCCACGAAGGATTGCGATGCCATACCGATACCTGTGTCAAGCCCGCAGTAGAAAGCTCGAATTCCTTGTCGTGGTAGTCGGAGGCCATCTCATTGTCGCTGAGCCTGTCGTACGAAGCATCGATGAAGGTGTCTCCAGGAAGCGTTCTGGAATACACACCATCGAAACGATAGCGGTTTGTTTTTTCTATTCTGTCACGGGCGACATAGTTCTTGGTGAAAAACGATGACTTGTTTTCTTCCGATTCATACAAAGTGTCGAAACCACCACCCCATCCACGTCTGAGGCTGTAGTCAGCAACAAGGAATAGACGGAAGTCATCGCGGGCATATGCCCTATAGCGTATATTGGCGCGCGGACCTTGGCCACCACCCCACCGTACACGATATTTCACCGGCGAATCAAAAAGCGTGCGCATGTCGGCGTTGAAAGAAGGAAGCCAGAAAATCGGAAGCTTCAAGAAGCGTAGCTTCACGCTCTTCGCGGAGATAATATGACGGTTCTTGATCCTTACACCAGAAGCACTAAGCTGCCATTCGCTGTTGACGTTGATGCTCGTAGAGATAAACGCCTTCTTGATAGAAAAACTGCCATCAGGAAGAAGCTCTATCTTGTCGCCGCCAAGAAACCACGGGTCCATCGACGTCCTGCCTTCATATATGATCCCGCGTTGCGTAACGAAATTATATTCTAGCTTCGTCCCAACAAAAAGCTGCCTGTTGTAGTCGACCATAACGTCACCCTCAGCGACGACGCTGACAGTACTGTCGCCGTCGATGACCTTACGGGTATACCATATCTTCTGCGCCTGTATCCTGATGTTCTCGCCAGTAATAACGCCGCCCTTCTCCGTAGAGAAAATCCCGTCGGAAAACGTCGGCTCGCGAAGGTCAACAATAATGCCGCCAGAAATAATGTCTTCAAGGTCGCTGCCCTCGGAATATGTTCCGATACAACAAAGGCCGACAACAAAAAATAATAAAAATTTAATTCTAAGAAACATCTTTTTCGTATGTATGTGATAATCGTCATAACTGTAACACGATATTATTTAAATCCAAACTCAAATTTTTATTCGTATCGATACGGCTATAGATATCCGTGTACAGAAATGACGACGATATGATATATTAGTTCATTAAAATTAACAATTAACAATATAAGGATTAGTATTATGAGTAGTAGTTTAGGAATAATGGGATCTTGTGCAAATACAGGTCAAGAGATAGTACTCCATGAAAAGGCTGCATCGGAAAAGACTAAAAAAAACTGTTCAACTACAAAAACTGATATTTCACCGCTTCATCAAGCGTCCATGAATGTTTTTAGGAAGTATGCTGCCGTTATGGGAGGGGTTTCAGAAAGACTGGGGTTGTCTTTTAGGGATGCGCCAGCAGTAGCAGTTAAGAGTGTAATGTTTTCTCCTGTTAAGGACGATGTTTTGCAAGGTTTATTCCAAATGTTAGAGAAAGACCCTACGCTTTTTATTACGCCTGCTACCGAAGACGTTTGTGCAGATATTCCTACTTTGCGTATGGACGAAGATGGACAAGTACATGTCATACAAGACTAGACGCTGGAACAAGAATTCTTGTTCTCCTGTTCGCTAAACGCTATAACTATACGCTATTATTAACCTCTCATCTGCTTTTGGAAGAGCATACGTCGTGCTGTGGTGATGACTCTATCGAAGCGGCTTGCTATCATGGAGCGTCTCTTTACCAGCAACGCCGGCGCGAAGGTTATCGCTTTCCAGTCTTTTATAAACTTTTTGGTGTCGTGTTTATTGTGGTAGAAGAACATAAGACTGTTGGCGGCGCCGCTTCTGTCGATGCCGTCTTTGCATGCCAAGCAGAAGGTATCGACGTCGGAGACTTCAAGAAGCCAGTTTTGTAGGAGGAGATATGCTATTTCGATGAAATCATGGCGCTCTCTGACGCCTAAAGTAGAGCGGAAGTCGAAATATCTTCCGTGGACAGTCTCGATGATGTCTTTGAAGGCCTTGTCGAGGCCTTTTTTCTTTATGCTTTCGGGAAAAAAGCATCGCGATTTTTTCTGTTTTGTTACCTGCTGGAAAAATTCCTCTTTGAATTTCTTGGTATATGAAAAGGAACGATATCCGCCACGTTGATGGTAGAACGACGAGTCCTTATCGAGAGTGACGACGGTGATAGTATTAGGAAAGACCGTATTAAGGTTCTCGAGAGCGCGGGAACGCCGAGATTCGTCGCTGAGAAATGTAGAACGCCTTCGCTGCAGATTGATATACAGATGCCGCTTGCCGCCATTGGAATACGCCCTCAGAAACCCGAAAAACTCCGGGACGATCTCCGCCTTCTGAAAGCGTGAAAGGTATTCGCGCGTAGGTGTTCCCATCCTGATATTCGTTACAGTCTTGCCGCCAACAACAACGTCATAAAGGATCTGTACGCTGTTGATCTGGAAGTTCGGGTCGTAGACAATACCAAGATGTCCGTGGAGGCTTTCAAGGAAATACCGTAATAATGACGTCTTATACGAAAGCGGCGCAGACCGTACAGCAACATAACCGGCATCAAACTGCTCGAGGATGGCAATACCCTCGGCTTCAGCAGAAGTAGAACGCTTCGGCGATTCTTTCTCTATAACATCAATAAGATCGCGGCAGAAAGGTAACAAACGGTTCTCCCTATAGAAAGCAAGGCATAGCCTGTGACACAATGCAACATCAGGAGGACTCGAAGACTTCCTTCTAAGACGATAATCCTTCGACCTCAAAGCAAAACGCAGGTGGAAGATAATATTGCGATACTGACGCTGAGAAGAATGCCACGGAGGGCCAGAAAGATTCTTCATGATAGAAAGAAGATGACGCGTCAAAGACGTCCGCGGCAACTTCGATATCGTCGCCACAAGAGCCTTGTCAATATGCAACGCTCCCTTCAACGTTACAATTGTCTTCTTATAGAAATCTTTGCGCCATAAAGGATTGGGGTCGTTGAAAATACATATATTCGCAACAACACGACGCATAAAACCAACAAACTTTACTATAATATTCTTTACCATTTCCATATCTCTCACGACATAATCAAAAATAAACAGTATGACAAAACACTCCCATAGTCAATATAATTCTAATTGCAGCATATATTCTATCTGTTGCGTTGTAAATGATAGCTATGATATATCTATTTGAAGTTATATTGTGAATGGGCAATAAAATTGCATTACGTTTGCGTCTTTGCGAATGTGCTAGAATGAAAATTAACCGTATTTAAATCCTAAAAAAGGAAGTTATTATGCTTGTTCGTGCTAGCGTGTTTTTTTCAGAAGGAACCAGTTTATGTAGTCAACTACAAGAGCTTGATAAACAAGAAGAAGTGCTGCAAAATAGATATACAAAAGCGAGAGCATGGACAATTGGTATTTCTCTCACGGCAGCTATAGCTTTTGGTTTCTCTTTCAAAATATCTTCAGCTCTTGGAGCAAGAGACTCCTTTAGAGGCACTCCAGCTACTGTTTGTGCGGCTGGTTTAATATTGAGCTGTAGTGTGTTTGCAACCAGTGCTTTTTGTCCTACAGATTTTGGTTGTGATCCTAAGCATAATTTGAAAAAAAAGGATTTAGTGCGTGTTGCGAAAAAAATACAGTCTATCGATGTTATGTTAAGACAACAATCTGGAATAACGGATGGAGAAAGGACTCAAATGTCTGAGGCCAAAGAAAAATTTTCTACTATATTTGAAAGAATGAAAACATGCTACGCAAGAGCACACAATATAACGCAAGAAGAGCTTGAAAGGCAGCTGACAGCTAAGTTGTCGAAGGACAGAAGTGAAGGCGTGCAATTACAACAAGTGCTTCCTGTTTAAATACGCGCCCTTTTTGCTGCATTGGCCGTGCTGCAAGGGCGTTCTGCTGCGGTTTCTACATTTAGGGTTTTTGTTATTACATAGCATATTGATGTAAAAATATAAATTTTGAACCATGCCAAAAATACAAATTTTAAGAGGAGAATATTATGCTTGTTCGTGCCAGAGAGCTTTTTACAGAAGGAACCAGTTTATGTAGTCAACTACAAAAGCTTGATAAAGAAGAAGATGCTGTTCTAAAAAAATATCAAACCAAAAGAAAGGTGGCACTTACGACAGCGATTGTTTCTGGTGTGGCAATTTTAGCTTTATCGCCTCAAGCATTAGCAAAATTTGGAGTCCCGCCTCACGGAAGACTTGCGAGCGATTTGGTTGCTTGTGGGCTTGTTAGTATGCTCTGTTGTGTTGGTGGTATTCTCACGTTCGCTTTTCTTCAATCTTACGGTCCTAATAAATTTCTGTTTAAAAAAGATTTAGTGCGTGTTGCGAGAAAAATACAGTCTATCGATGTTATGTTAGGACAACAATCTGGAATAACGGCGAGAGAAAGGACTCAAATGTCTGAGGCCAAAGAAATGTTTTCTACTAAATTGGAAAGAATGAAAGCAAAATACTCAGGAGGTCTCAATATAACGCGAGAAGCTCTTGAAAGGCAGCTGACAGCTAAGTTGTTGAAGGACAGAAGTGAAGGCGTGCAAGTACAACAAGTGCTTCCTGTTTAAATACGCGCCGTTTTCGCTGCATTGGCCGTGCTGCAAGGGCGTTCTGCTGCGGTTTCTACATTTAGGGTTTTTGTTATTACATAGCATATTGATGTAAAAATATAAATTTTGAACCATGCCAAAAATACAAATTTTAAGAGGAGAATATTATGCTTGTTCGTGCTAGCGTGTTTTTTCCAGAAGGAACCAGTTTATGTAGTCAACTACAAAAGCTTGATAAAGAAGAAGATGCTGTTCTAAAAAAATATAAAACCAAAAGAAGAGAGGCAGCAGCAACAGCGATTGTTTCTGTTGGGGCATGGGTAGTTTTAACTCCTGAAGTATTAGCAGTAGCCGGAATATCGGTGGTCGGAGCCGCAGTTCAAGCTTGGTGGATCGGTGGATCGGCGGCTAGTATTATCGGTGGTGCTAGAGGTTCGATCTTGTCCATTGTAAGTCCATTTTTTTTTAATCCTAATAAATATCTGTTTGAAAAAGATTTAGTGCGTGTCGCGAAAAAAATAAGCTCTATCAGTATCGTATTACAAAATGTTGGAATAAATGATGGTGAACGATCTCAAATAGAAGAGGCTCAACAATTATTTTCTGATAAATTAGAGCTTATGAAAGAAAGATTCGGACGTGAAAACAAGATAACGCGAGAAGAGCTTGAAAAGAGGCTACCAACTTTGTCGGATGTCAGCGGCGATCATTTGGGATCACAGGAGGAGCTAATAGTAGTTCACAATCCTTTAGTTAGAAGAAGGGGCGCGCGCCAGTATTCACGACTATGATAGCACATTAAGCACAAGCCTCCACATTATCAGACGTTGTGATTTACCATCTACAGCACGCGTAGCGTGGTGAAAAGATATGTGTCGTTAAATATTTTTTACGGGTTTTATTCCCCGCAGCTTGCTGCGTAACTAATAACTAATAACTAAAGAACGATACCCCGTAGCTTGCTGCGGGGAGGTTCATTATTTTATTGTGGGAAGGACTGGTCGTATCATTAGTAGTGTATTGTGTCTGTCATCCGTGTTGTAAGAAAGCGCGAAAAAAAGAAGATACAAAAGATTATATGAAAACCAATCAATAGACCTAGCGGTATAATATATCACCTTTCCCGCCAACATTATCAGACGCTGTGGTTTATATCTCGACAGCACTCGTAGCGTGGTGGCGACTGCGGGTGATCAGAATTCAAGGGACGGCCTTAGCCGTCTCTTGAATTCTGATCCTCTGCGCAGCATGAGCCCATAATTGGGGAGTCCAGAGGGCATACGGCCTTCTGGCGGGGATTGTCAAGGGGCAGGGCCCCCTTGACTGACATTAGAGGGTGTTGTTAAATTCGAATTTTTGTATAATTTTCGTATTTAGTGAATTTATAGTTAGCAATTAACAGATTTTTTGAGGGAGTGTTAGAGATGCTTAAAGGTTGTAAATTACCACCTACAGGTGAGTGTCCAGTAGAAGGATATAAAGATGCTGCGTTTTTGCAGGTATCACAGGGATCGAGTGTTGGAAGGATGTTTGGTGGCCGAAGTGTATTTCGTGCTTTTGGAAAACTAGGAAAACTAATGAAGCAAACAGGAGGGCTGATTTCAACAGCATCACATGAGCTTCCCAGGATAGTATTAGGAGCAGTAGTTTTATCAGCGGTGACGAGAGTGGCACAAGGAAGTATGGTAGGATTTCAAGAGACACGTCGAGATGTTGCTCCTATCCTTCCTCTCCAAGTATCGAGAACGGCGGATGGTGTATTACAGACGGTATGCCAGGGCGTTCTTGCCAAGGAGTCATCTTTTAAAGAAGAATGCCGACAGCGACAGTATGATCCTGAAACATTTGTTGATATAGGTTGCTCTCATGCTGATGTTATAAAATTTTGTGAAGACATCTTCGGGATCGAGAAGGCTCCTGAGCCTAGCGGGGACGTAACTGTTGTCGAGGAAGAAACGTTCCCACCATATCCTACAGAAAGGCAATGTTATGATAGTTCTTATTTCATGAGAAAAGTTGTCAATGTTCGAGAGCCTGGCGATGTACGTCCTATGCCGTCTTCTTGCAGTACGGTGGTACATGCAGGGGCTGATTCTTTTTCCCTTCAAGGATTAAGCCCGGAAGAGAGTGTTGCGAGAACAGTAGAGTGGTGGCGTGCCGATGCGGGAAATATAGTTGTGATGGGTTGTGAAGAGCAGATATACGAAAATCCGGTACCTGAAAATGTCGCGATACAGCGTAAAACAGATTCGGGTCCTGCGCATTTGAAGCTTAAAGCGTATCCGCATTATAACTCGGCCTCGGCGTATGAAGTATATGATTATGTACTAAGACGTATTAGGAGTGATCTAATAGATCACAAAGATCTGCCAGTGTATAATATCGGTGATGATCACGTTACCTTATCTAGAAATATAGGACCTAGTGTAAAAATATTATCAAAACCCTATACAGTACCGAGAAACGTTACTGCTGAATGTTGTCCTTCAATGAGAATTGACACTGCAGTAGTCAGCGTGGTAGATTGGCCTGGAGGACAAAATTTCAAAGCAGCTATAGTAGTCAAGCCGATATATGACGGAGAAACATTATTATCAAGGCCTGTCAAAGCCATTTTATCTGTCAATGGTATATGTGAAGAGGTAACGATCATAGAAGATTTGGGTGAATATGAAACTCATGATTTTAAGATAGATGTTGGACCCAATAGTGTAGGGTTTCTGGTAGATGGTGAAGAACTCCATAGGGTTGATTTTTTTCTTGATGGTGATATGACAGCTGTCGTAATTGTGACGGGAGGTGGTATTCCTAAAAATGATACGAGAAGGATTTCTCTTGGATACGGAGCTTTAAAAACTTATGATGTGTTAACTGTGCCACATGATGATACTAATACAGGCGATTTTGTAGTAGATGGCCCATGTTCGACGCCCTTACGATTTGAGCAAGACTGTGATCCACGAACGTCTGTGGAAGAGAGACTTGAACCATATGCGTTTTTTGTCTATCTTGCTATGTTCACAGCCATCGTAGCCATCGCAGCCATCGCAGAGATTGGAAAACGTTGTAAAAAAAGACCTGAGAATGTATCTACTAGTGTTCTCCTTTCAGCAAGACCTGTAGAGCCACCAAGTGTTTTGGAAGAGGGAGCAGTAGAGTTTTCTGAATGACACTAAAACAGCAGAAATATTACACGTTGTGGTTTATATCTCGGCAGCACGCGTAGCGTGGTGGCGACTGCGGGTGATCAGAATTCGATGGGCTGCTTTAGCAGCCCCTTGAATTCTGATCCTCTGCGCAGCATGAGCCCATAATTGGGGAGTCCAGAGGGCATACGGCCTTCTGGTGGAGATTGTTAAGAGGCAGGGTCTCTTAACATTAGCTTGCCATCTTGGAGTGTATAGATTTTGTCGCACATCGTGGCGAGTTCGATATCATGAGTGACGATGATTAGTGCCTTGTTGTGGTCTTTCACGCAGGAGAGGAGGATGGCGTGGATAGCTTTGGAGTTTTCGTGGTCGAGGTTCCCTGAGGGCTCATCTGCGAGGATTATGTCTGGGTTATTGCATAGTGCACGTGCTATTGCCACGCGTTGTCTTTCGCCGCCTGAGAGGTCTTTTACGTTGAAGTTCGCTCTGTTTGTTATGCCGACCATTTCTAGTAGGGATGTGGCACGTTTGTATGAGGGGGAGTTTTTCGTGGTGGTTTTACGGCTTATCTTTGCTGGCATCAGGACATTTTCTATGGTGGTATAGTCTTCGAGGAGGTTGTAGTTCTGGAAGACGAAGCCTATCGTTGTTTTACGTGCTGCTGGAGAGGCTTTTTTCCCTAGGAGTGTGAGGGAGCCTTTGTCGGGTTTCTCTAGGGTGCCGATTATGTTTAGCAGCGTTGTTTTCCCTTCTCCTGAAGCGCCCATTATCGCTATAGACTCGCCTTGCTGTATTGTGAGGTCTACACCGCGGAGGACAGAGACTTTTGACGGGTGTCTGAAGGTCTTATGGATATTTTCTGCGTGTAGGACGGTTTTTTTCGTCATCATTCCGACCTCAGCAGTTTCGTAGGGTTTAGGAGCGAGGCTTTTATTGCGGGGATGACGCCTGCTAGCAGTGACGTTGTCGCCGTTGCTATTATTACGAACTTCAGTGTGCCGGCGCTTAGCGTTGTTGGCAGTGTATCGCCGTAGAAGGTGCTGTTGAGGAGTTCGTGTCCTTGTATAGCGCTAAGGACATCGATTATTGCTGGGAGGTTATGCATCGTCGCTATTGCTGCTATAGTCCCTATCCCTGAGCTTATTATGCCGATTATTATTCCACAGAAGCCGAATATCAGCGCTACGCTCCATCGCGATGCTCCCATCGACTGTAGTATCCCGATTTCTTTCTTCTTGTCATTGACGAGGAGGACGAGCATTGAGATGATATTCGAGCATGCTACTATCATTATTATTATGGCGAGGAGTGAGAACAGGTATTTCTCGCTTTGTAGCTGTTCGAGGATGTCTTTTGTGAACTCGTATTCCCTGAAGGTCTCGACGTTCCAGTATTTCGCGAGGCCTTTTTCGGTGAGACTCTTCGTTATAGAGGTTTTCACTGTGGCGGCGGTGTTGACGTCGTCGAACCATACGTTTATTCCATTGCCGAAGGTGTTGTCGTTGACGCGTGTCGTGGCGTTTATCAGGGACGTCACGCTGCTGTCAGCAAGGACGAACTTACCGCCTAGGGGGATGATTCCGGGGTCGTAGAACCCTGCGACGTACATCGGGACGCGCTGCTCTTGTAGTGATCCGGCGGTGACCATATGGTATGAGAGGTATCCTCTGTCGCCGAGAAGGACGCCGTGGTCGCGGAAGCCTTTACCTACGATGACGCCTTCGCCGAAGACATCGTCGGATGGTATCACTGTGGCATCTTCGACGGTATATATCCACGGTGGTGGAGTTTCGGGGGCGTCTTCGAAGGCTTTTGTCGTCGTTGCCGCGCCGATTGTTAGCTCTCCATATGGCGTGGAGCCTGAAAGCGTGACGCCTTTGATGTCGATCTCTATGTTGAAGATGAGGTCTTCCGGTGATTCTGCCGAAGGTATCGATTTTTCGTCGAGTGAAGCTTTTATCATAGTATCACCGTCGACGAGGGCGAAAGCCGAAAGTTTCGGTGTTTTCAGCATAGAAGGGGGGATATACCATCCTTCTGGGGGAGTCTTCAGGTGTGTTATCGTGGTGTTTTCTAGGAAAGCATCAAGCTTTTCGTGGAATGTCTCCGAAGAGACGCTGTCGTCGCTGGAAGGCATGTCTTCTGTTGCTGCGTCTGCTGATGTCGCTAGTAGTGCGAAGATATTTGCGAGGTCTGAAGCTGTGGGTTCCAAGGTTATTGTTGCTACGCTGTGGTTTTTGGCGTCGAACGATGAAAGGTAGCACCCTTGTGTTAGGAACGTCTGTGTTGTCGATCCCATGCCTTCGTTGCTATGCCTGACGAGACGTAGACGCATCTGCGCAAGAGCGTGGTCGTAGTCGCCGGCGGTGAGGCCTTGGCTTTGTAGTAGGGAGAACGTATCTTTTACGAGGTCTTTTGTCGTGCCGGAGGCGTTAGTGTCGGGAGATCGCCAGTATGGAGGTATCTCCATATCGATTCCGGGGTCGTAGGGGTCGGTACTTTCGGCGGACAGCTTCTCGCCGATGGTCTTGGTGGAATAGTCGGAAGCGTCGCTGATGCTGTCGACGTTATAGTAATACGACTGGTAATACTCTTCTGTTGGGGTGAGCCTTATTGGGGCCGTTAGGGCTACGAGTTTTTCTACCCACCCTTTTTCAAGGCCAGTCGTTACGGAGAAAAATACGAGGATAAGCCATACTACTACTGAGATTACCAGCGTAGAGATTATCGTGATGATAGATACCGAAAGCTGACGGCGCCGAGGAATAAGATACTTATATGCTACAGAAAATTCAAACATGATCTTCCCTATACGCTAAACGCTATAACTATCCGCTATAGAAAAATTATTTTGTTTCTTTGAAGACGACGTGACGCTTCACTGTCTTGTCATATTTCTTGCGCTCGATTCTTCCGGGGGTGTTCGTCTTGTTCTTGATAGTATAGTAGAACTCTGAGCTTTCGGTGCTTTTTAACTTTATATTGTTGCGTTTGCTTGCCATGGTTTATCTCCAAAGATCATGATTTTTCGTAATAATGCATGATTTTAGACGATCACACGATAAAATTCAACATTTTTTCACTAGACCCCATTATTGACCGTTGATCTTGACTTTTATCAAGAATCGCCTGATTTCTGTGTAGTCTTGTGATGTTATGGTTTAGGGTTAGTAGGAATAATGGAAGCTGCTGCTGTTATGTTTAAATAAGTTTGTTCTGGATAATATGGACCAAGAAATTCAGATTGTGCTTTGCATCGCTCAGCAAGCGACGTAGTACAAGGCCTTTTCAAGTATTGTTCCATCGGAGCGCTAGTCAATGCCAACATTTCAATTCTTTCGGCGACGCCTTCCCAGCTGTCAGCGCTAATCTCACCAACGATTTGTATAAGAGTCTCGTTGCTTTCAACAGGCCATCGAATGTGTTCGGGGCGAAAAGGGTGGTCTGATGGCTTTCTTCTTTTAGGCTTGGAAACACGCTCAGATGTAAGAAGCGCTTTGCGCTTTCTTGATGATTTAGTTGGCTCTTTTGTAGCTAGATAAAAATCGTCTTCAATTTTTATTATCTCGAATCCCTCAGGAATCGTTAACGAAAAATTCCCATCTTTTTCAACTAATGTAGAGCCGAGGGGAATTTGTAGATATGTTTTATTTGTTTTGTGATCAAATCTTAATATTGTTCCACTGGGAAAATTGATAATATATTCTTTAGTGTCACCAAAATAATGATATGAAATAGAAAATTCTGACTTGATATCGAAGTCTGTATCTTCAGGAAGCAAGTTTTCGATAGGAATTGTTGACCCCGTAAAAAGATTTTTTCTTGGTTGCTGAAAAGACCCTAGTACTAGTGGCGAAGGAATTCTTGATGTCGGTGAGACAGTTCTAAGAATTATAGTTTTCCTAGTTGTGCGATCTGAGCTTTTGTTAAGGAAAAATCTACTGGCACAGTGCCAAATTCCGGAGACCACTCAGGAACGCTTGCAACAAGACTTTTCCATTGTTTTTCGCTCCAATCAGCAAGGCAAGATAAATTTTTGTCGAAAAAAAGCCCTTGTCTTTGTAGTTCTTCTGCAACTTTTTTCCACTGGTCGGGATGCTTAGAGACAGCAGCTTCAAGCGTAGCTTTATATTCTTCTCGCCGTGCAGTCTGAAAGAAAAATCGTGTTTTCATAATAGAAGTTTTTTTGACGCCTGCAGCTTTTCCAGACTTTACAGCACGTCGGGCAACGCGTGAGGTGCGTTGGTTAGGCGCATTTTCATCGCTACGCGAAAGGCCTGCTAAATCCGCTGAGGCTGCTGTTTCGAGAGAAAATCGCTGCAATCCTATTGCGGCGTCGTCGCGGGAATATACAGAGGTTTTTAAAAAAGATTCTATTGTAAAATTCATAATTTTCCTATTATTTTTTGTTGTAAGTGTTATCGAGGTCTTCGAGGGCCAGACGTGTCATGGGCTCGAGATCGAGGGCGTCGCCCTCTTGTGAATAGTGGTGGTATCCAAGGCCGGCGATCATCGCGGCGTTGTCTTGTGTAAGGGCACGCGCTGGCCAGAATACCGGCGTCTCAGGGAATTTCTTCGCTACGATATCGCGTATGGCGTCGTTATTGGTTACGCCACCACCGAAGACGATGCCGTTGATGTCGGGGTATTTCTCTAGGGCGAGCGATGCTTTTGCGATGATGTCACTGAAAGCAGCTTCTTGGAACGCTGCAGCGACGTGTTTCTTGTCGGATTCTTCGATGATCAGTGGGCTTTTCATCTGCGAGCTTTGACCTTTCACGGTATATAGGACTTTTGTCTTGAGGCCGCTGAAGGAGAAGTCGAAAGGCCTGCCTTTTATCTTGGAAGGCTTGAAGTCGTATCTGCTGGCGTCGCCATTAATGGCGAGTTTCTCGATCTCAGGGCCGCCAGGATAGGGGAGTCCCATTATCTTCGCTGCTTTGTCGAAGGCTTCGCCGATGGCATCGTCGACGGTAGTGCCTATTATAGTATATTCTCCAATGGCGTCGATACGTGCTAGGAAGGTGTGTCCTCCCGAGATGACAACGCCCAGCAGTGGGAATACCAATTTTTCAATAGCAGGCATCATAGCGGCGTAAAGGTGTGCTTCGACATGGTTGACGCCGACGAAAGGCTTTTTTGTGGCGAAAGCCAGAGCTTTTGCGGCGTTGAGGCCGATAAGAAGAGAACCTATAAGTCCGGGGCCTTTTGCTACGGCGAAGAGGCCTATATCGTCGAGGGTGACATTGGCGTCTTCGAGGGCTTTCTGTATAACGGGGATGATGATATCAATATGGTGGCGAGAGGCGAGCTCGGGGACGACGCCGCCGAAGGCATTGTGGATGTCGATCTGCGAAGATACGACGTTAGAGAGTATCTCCACGCCGTCGCGAACTACGGCGCATCCTGTGTCGTCACATGTGCTTTCTATTCCTAATACTAGCGTCATAAAGAGTTTCCTTTATTTGTGGCAGTAATTATACTATAACGAAAGATTTTTATCTATATAATTAGACATAATAATGGGTTAAAAGGAGGTATAGAATATATGATGCCAATAAATAATTTTGTTATAGGGCTTAACACCGAAACATTTGGATGGGGGGATATTGATAGTTTACAGTATGAGAAAGGCTCTTTGGGTTTCAATAATGCAACAAAAATATGTGCGAGAATACGAAGTCAAGCAAAAGCCACAGAGAGACAGCTCGTTGCTTTGGATAAAGAGCTTGATTATAGAGGCGCTCATAGCAACCCTTTTATGAAAGAAGATTTCCGCGTTGTAAGAGATGCGGCGAGAGACCTGATTAAACAGATAATAAGGACAAGGAAGACGACATTAACGGAACATTCCGCTAAAGATATTGAAGGTATCGATGAATGTTGTAATGAAAAAATAAAAGAACTTTTATTCAAGATCGTAGAAGTTTTTGAAAAAGCGTCTTCGTCTTTTGAACAACTAGCAAGCATCCAGGAAGCTTTGTAGTATTACAATGGCGATGCCAATATCTTCATAACGTCGGAGATAGCGACGCCTATCCGCGCCATCCCAAAATCTATCCCTACTATTCTTGTTTTCATAAAAAGCCGTTTTTCTCTTTTTTCACCACAGAGCAAAGAACTCCGAACCCCGAACCCCAATTTTTACCACAGAGCCACGGAGAACACAGAGAGGCGTAGGGCTGGCTAGGGGTTTCACCCCTAGAACCCCGAGGACTTTAAAAAGCTCACCGTTTCATCGCTCACCGTTCAAAAACGGGGGTCTGGGGGAGGCTCCCCCAGCCGAATTCTTTTTACTCTCTGTGCACTCTGTGGCTCTGTGGTAAAAAATTCCTACTCCGAACTCCGAACTAATTTATCATCGAATTAACGAACTCTTTGAACATCGGATGCGGTTCTGTTGGTAAACTCAGGATGATACTGCACGCCAACCATCCGCGGATGCTCTTTTACTTCGGCGATCTCACAGAGGTTGTCTTTTATTATATGACTTGAAACCCTGTTCCCGCCAAGCCCTCATCTATAAACAATTGCATTTTTTCATTAAAAACTTTTTGCGTGTCATAATCCGGCAAAACCAGCTCCCTAGAACAGGTATGACTGCTAGGTAGACTAAACTCATCACCTCTTTTAAGACTGATTGTTATAGTTGTTGTTGGACCTAGCGCTCTACTGCCTGTGACAGCAAGAATAAAATCCGATATACGGTCGGGATGTTGTTGTATCCAAGTTTCCATATGTTTTTTTTCATGTTCATTCACTGATTCACCCACTGATCTCCATGTAAGGGCCTTTATAAGTGATTGGGGCGTGATTGCACCTTCGATGTTATCATGTAATTTTTGTTCTCCACCAGCCACACCGGCGAATTCTTTTAAACGTTCATCCCCTAAGCGCTCATACATACCAATGGCAATAGATTTTATTTTATTTACATAAGCTTTAATGTTTTCATCTTGCAAGACACGCGCTGCAAGCTCTTTGATCGTTAAAGACTCTGGGAGCGATTCTCGCCCTAGGAGGTGTTTTATAAAATCTTTTGTTAGCTTATTTAATCCATCCAAGTTGATGTTCTCGCCATCACTAGAGTTCTCCACGCAGGTTCGTAGAAAATAATAGCCCTCTCTATTTCCCTGAATTGTTAGTATTAGTGAGTCTGGAAGAGGATCTTTTAACTGTTGATAATCGCTCGATGATAATGCCGACAAAATTGTAAATAGTTCTTGAGGCAATGCATTCCCGATGAAACAGCCACTTGTATAAACATATGATAAAAGCTGACCTAATTGTTTAAAGTGCTCCATATTTGTATCGGGCGACGATGCTAATACGATACTACTATCTTCCTTTTCCCTTAGAAGCTGCCCCTTGGCTAGTAATGACGTAAAAATATTGCTTACTACATGACGTCTTAGCCCGCCCGCATCTTGACCGGGAGAAGCCTTGCCGTCCGCGCTGATAAGTGTAACTTCAAATGCGTTGGAACATCTGGCTACTATTGCACTAAGCACGTCTAAAGGGCTTTCGCGTAAAATTGTTTCGTTAATTGCTATAGATGTAGCTTTTCCCAACGAATCTTCAAGTAATAGTAGATTCTCTACTGCCTGCAGAAGATTCGTCTTATCTTCACTGTCCGGCAACGCGCTTACTGAATTGCGAAAAAGTCGTATGGCTTCGTGTTGGTCGTCTGTGCCTGACATTTCCCCTATAGCTGCCGGTATCGCCTGCAGAAGAGGGATAATCTGTGTATACAGTTCCTGTTTATCTTCAATGCCCGGCAACTCGTTTACTGCCTTGAGAAAGGATCGTATGGCTTGGCTTTGGTTGTATGGGTCTGACATTGCCTCTATAGCTGCCGGTAGCGCCTGCAGAAGAGGGATACTCTGTGTATGCAGTGCCGATTTATCTTCACTGTCCGGCAACGCGTTTACTGCTTCGAGAAAGTCTTTTATGATTGCGCTTTGTCTTTTTGGGTCTGACATTGCCATTATAACTGTCGATAGCGCTTGCAGAGGGGGCACTCTATCTTCACTGTTCGGCAACGCGTTTACTGTATCGAGAAAGTATATTATGTATTGGTATTGGTAGTCTTGTCTTGATATGGTCATTATAGTTGCTGTTACCGCCTGCAGAAGAGGCCCCCTATCTTCACTTCCCGGCAACGCTTTTAATGCCTCGAGAAAGGATTTTATGGTTCGGTCTTGTTGATTTATGTCTGATATGTCCCTTATAGCTGCCTGTAGCGCTTGAATAAGAGGGGCAATCTGTGTATACAGTGCCGATTTATCTTCACTGTTCGGCAACTTGTTTACTGCCTCGAGAAAGGATTTTATGGCTTGGACTTGGCATAATGGGTCCGACATTGTACTTATAGTTGCCAGACGGTTGTGTAAACGATGCCTCTTAACTTTAGCGATAGGCCATCGAATTGCGTTTAATGCACGATTAGGCAACCTGGTTATAAAACTCGATATTCTACTACCTCTTGTTGGCAGCTGTATGACATCATGTCCTTGAATATTACCGGTTTGATGTCTTTCATTTCCGACGGAATGTTGATCAGGTAAACCATCTTCTGGTATTATTGGTGATAACGGCATAAAAACTTTCCTCTTCTCTGTTTGTTGCTATATTAACTGACCTTACGCACTACTCTCACTTTATTGGCGTGCTTCAAGGGCGATCTGTTGCGTATTCCTCCTCGTCCATCTCTATCTGAGCTTGGCTCGTCGGAATACTTACATCTCATCCCTTTCGCTACGCCACTAAAGCAAGATTAGCGCGTAACATCAGTTATTAATTTTGGTATAACTATTTAGTTGTTATATTGTCAACTATTTAGACCCGAACACCACTAAAGCAAGATTAGAGCGTAACATCAGTTTATCAGCAGATATTTTTTAGTGGAAATTTTTCAAAGACTGGGCGATTTTTTATTGAACAATGACCTTACGCAATAGCCAATATTGTGAAAAAACTGGGGCAAGATCAACACGTAAGATGAGCTAAAAAACTTTGTAGTATGACGATGGCGCTGGTGACGTCGATGATTTTGGAGCGTTTTTTTCGTGACATATTGGCTTCGCGCATAGCGCGCTCGGCCTGTACTGTAGTAAATCGTTCGTCCCACAATACCACGGGAATTCCCATCTTACTTTCGAGCTGCTCGGCGAAGTGTTTGACTTCGTCGCCCATAAGCCCCAAGGTTCCGTTCATCTTGTAGGGGAGGCCGATAACAACTTTTTCTACGGTGTCGCCGGTGTCTTTCTCGGCTTTACGTATAGTCTCAATGACGCTGTAAACCGTCTTCTCCGAGGGTTTCACTACCTTTACAGTAGCCAATGGCGATGCTATGATCTTCATAACGTCGGAGATAGCGACGCCTATTCGTGCCATCCCAAAATCTATCCCTACTATCCTTGTTGCCATAATTGATCTCATTTTTTTTACGATAGAACCACAAGCCCCAATTTCTACCACGGAGGCACGGAGAGAAAAACAGGCTGGCTAGGGGTTTCACCCCTAGAACCCCGATGAACGCATTCACCATTCACCATTTTTCGTTTCTAACGGGGGTCTGGGGGAGAGTCCCCCAGCAAGTTCTCTTTCTCCGTGAACTCCGTGGCTCCGTGGTAGAAAAATCCTACTCCGAACTCCGAACTAATTTACCATCGCCTTAACAAATTCTTTGAACATCGGATGCGGCTCTGTTGGTTTCGATTTAAATTCCGGATGATACTGCACGCCGACCATCCACGGATGTTCTGGAACTTCCGCTATCTCACAAAGGTTGTCTTTTTTGTATATCCCCGAGATGACAAGACCTTTGTCTTCGAGGGTTTTCTTGTATTCGTTGTTGAATTCGTAGCGATGTCGGTGTCTTTCGCTGATATCTTCCTTGCCATACGCCTCGAAGGCTTTAGTACCTTTTTTCAAGACGCAAGGATATGCTCCTAGGCGCATCGTTCCGCCGAGGTCTTCGACGTTACGCTGCTCGCTTAGCAATGATATCACTGGCGCTGATGTTTTGGCGTCCATCTCCGTAGAGTTCGCTTTCTTTATGCCAGCGACGTTGCGGGCGTATTCTACTACGAGCGCCTGCATCCCTAGGCATATCCCGAAATATGGTATCTTATTCTCTCGGCAGTATCGCGCCGTAAGGAGTTTTCCTTCCCAGCCGCGCGTGTCGAAGCCGCCGGGGACGAGATACCCGTCGCAGCCGCCTATTGTCTCTTCGATAGTTTTGTAGTCTTCGACTTTATGCGATTCGAAGGTCTTTATCTCAAGTTTATAACCTGCATCAGTAGCGCTGTGGTATAGTGCTTCGAATATTGACTTATAAGCGTCACAATGGCGGATGTATTTCCCTACGACGCCGACGGTGACAGTCTTCGACGTGCTTTTCTTTATGGTGTCGACGAGCTTCTCCCAGCTCTTAATGTTGGCAGCACGATCTTTTATGCCAAGGAGCCTGCATATTATGCTATCGGTATTTTGTTTGTGTAGAAGTAGTGGCACCTCATAGACGCTATGTTTTACGTCTATAGCGTCGATGACAGCTTCACGGGGGACATTACAGAAAAGGCTTATCTTCTCTTTGTCGTCGGAAACGAGGGTCTTCTTGCTTCGGCATATTATCATGTCGGGAGATATCCCTATGCTACGCAATGCCTGTGTAGAATGCTGTGTCGGCTTGGTCTTCGTCTCTCCGGCGGCTTCGAGGAAAGGAACATATGTTAGGTGGACGTTTATGCAGTCGTCGCGATTGTCATAGCGAAACTGCCTTATGGCTTCTAAGAATGGCATGGCCTCGATGTCGCCGACGGTGCCGCCGATCTCAACGAGGACGATGTCGATGCCTTTTTCCTGCTTGCTACATGCTTTGATACGACGCTTTATCTCGTTGGTGATATGTGGTATCACCTGTACCGTCTTGCCGAGGTAGTCGCCACGGCGCTCTTTTTTTATTACCGTATCGTATATCTGCCCAGACGTTGTGTTAGAGACTTTCGACAGCGGAGAGTTGGTATAGCGATAATAGTGTCCGAGGTCGAGGTCTGTCTCGGCACCATCGTCGGTGACATATACCTCGCCATGCTGGAAAGGACTCATCGTCCCGGGATCGACGTTGAGGTACGGGTCGAGCTTCATCATAGCGATCTTGAAGCCTTTGGCCTCGAGAAGCGTTCCTATCGACGCTGCCGTTAAACCTTTTCCTAGGGATGATATCACCCCGCCTGTTACGAAGATATATTTTGTCTGCATAATATTTTTTCTACCTTTGTTATGTCTTCTGGGGTGTCGACACCGATACCATCGTCTTCGACGATAGCAATGGCGATGGCGTGCCCGTGTTCTAAAATTTTTAACTGCTCAAGGTCTTCTGCCTGCTGTAATGGCGTCGGCGCTAGCGTGGCGAATTCCTTGAGGAAATGGTATCTGAAGGCATATATCCCCAGATGCTTGTAATATGTCGGTGTTGTGCCTTTGTCGTCGTGGGGGGCGATCTTCCTGCTGAAAGATAACGCCATGCCGTCAGTACCGATGACACATTTTACAACGGAAGGGTCGTCGATGTCTTCTTCGGGAAGTGCCGTCACCGGCGTTGCAACGTCGGCATCGCTGTTGAGGGCATTAACGAGAGCGGGGACGACGCCTTCGCCAAGGAGCGGCTCGTCGGCTTGGACGTTTACGATGATATCGTTGTCGTCAAGGGCTTCGAGGGTGTTGGCGGCTTCGAGGACACGGTCTGTGCCGGTAGGACATTGTTCTGAAGTCATAATGACTTCGCCGCCGAAACCTTTGACGTGGTCGTATATCCTGGCATCGTCGGTGGCGACGAGGAGCTTATCGTAGCAGCCACAGCGTACAGCATTTTCGTATGTTCTTTGTATTAGTGATACCCCGGCGATGAGAGCCAAAGGTTTTCCGGGAAAGCGTGTGCTCCCATATCGTGCCGGAATAATACCTATTGTCTTAAGACTGTTGTCCTTCATGTAACGGTAGTATATGATAAAACGCTCTTGTTTTCAAGAAAAAAATAACAAAAAACAGAAAAAGTGGCTGCAATCAAAGGTAGCAGCGTTAACTGGTCACTGATCACTGACTATCCACCCATATCGGCGAGCTCCAGGCCATATGGTCGTCGTCTTGTGTTACACGGACATAGTAGTATGCGAAGTCAGGCTTGCCTCTTCCGCCGTCGATGGTGACTTTTTCTATCGGCGTCATATCGTCGTAGGTGAACTCGAACTCATCGGTATCGTCGGGTTCGAAGGTTTCGATGACCTTGCCGTTTCTGATTATCTCGATAGTTCTTATTGTCTCGGTGCCGGCGACATAGCCGCTGATGTGTCTGTTGACGGCAAGGCCAGGCTTGTCCTTGGTGTTGATCTCCGATCCCATAGGAGCGCCGACGATTGTGAATCCTAGGATGATATGCTCTCCAGTGGTGGCATAGCATGATCTGTTGAAAAGAGCCTCCATCAAAGAATCGCGGGAGTATTCCTTGGCGATTATAGCAGTAAGACCTGGAGTGTATTGATATTGGTCGCTGTCGTAGAATTCGCCATAAAGGTCTCTGTCGTCGAGACCGCCAGCGACGAAGCCAAAGCGGCAATTGTTTTTCAGGGCTTTTTCTATAGAGCCATCAACGGCCGGCTTGACGCCTTTGCGTCCTTCACAGCCTATAGCTAGAGGGTTTCCTTCTTTTTCTGTACACTCAGAAGATCCCCAGGCGTTGTATATCTCTACGACACGCTCGAATTCGCTGTTGTAGTTCTCGAAATTATAATGATGACCTTTGCCCATAGTAAAAGACGGGACGCTTATTATATCTCCGGGATTGAAGCTTTTGTATATCTTCCGTAGCGTGTTGTTTTTCGTCTCTTTTTTCCTCAGCAAGGCTTTGTTGTCGCCGCTGTAGATTATGTTCCTTATACCTTCTTTTCCTGGATCGCCACGCCATTGGAAGCCCAAGATGTTTACGAACCTGTCGTCTTCGTTGAACTCCGCGACGTTCTGCGATATCAGACGCCATATGTCGTTGGGCGTCTCGTCGAGGTTCTCGAAACACGATGTTGCATAGAAGTTGTAAGCCTTTTCGTCACGGAAATGCCGCAAGCAATTTTCTATGTTCTCTGTAGAGTCGACGCGCTCAGACTCTCCATGGAGAAGCCCCCAGAAAAGATGCTCTTCATTATTTTCTGCGAAGCATTTTATCGGCGGAGAGAAGAAAGACTCTTCAGTCGAAAGGTTGCGAAGCTCTATAGAATAAATTCCGGGCTCGTTGAAATATAAGTTCGGAAGGGTGATGAAACCTGTCTCCGGGATGAAAAGCTTCCAATTGAGGTTCTCCCTGATATGTTTGTACGTCAGCTCGATGAGGGTGTCCTCTGGAGCAAGGCTTGTAAGGTTGCCATGCTCGTCTTCAAAGCGGGCAATGACGTCAAACCTTTTGTTCCTTATAACAAACGAAGGCGTCAATATCCTGATATTTTCTAGGACGTTGCCCTTGATGTCTATAGTGAAAGTCTCAGGGTCTTTGTAGTCGCCTTCACCGGTAGGGTCGACGTATAGCAAAAACGCTCTGCGACGCTGTGCTGTCGTCTGGCATACCGTCCCTGTAGGCTTCTTGCTCTTATCAGAAGAACCTTTGGGGCTGCCAATGACGATCTTGATGGTTTTGCCGGCCTTTAGGTCCGAAGGAAGGGTGAACTCGAACTGCGGGACGAAGCTGTCGGCAACCTCGACCTTCTCCGCGGCGATGGGCTTTCCGTCCTTAAGATAGGCGTATATAATATTGCTCTTGTTCTTAATGTTTACACTAGGAATACCCCAGTCGATGTCCCTGCCAGCACTCATGATATCGAATTTTAACTTCGCGCCAGCATGAAGAGTGGTGCCCGTTGTATAGACGAACTCCCAAGTCGAAACTTCTCCAGCATGAGCAACACTAGGCTCGCAATAACATATAGATCGGCGCATAAATATTCCTCACATAAACGGTTGACTGAATCATAACATTGTATCGTGGTGGACATATACTTTCAAGGACAATAAAAATAGCGTATAGGAATATACTACCACGGAGCCACGGAGGTCACGGAGAACAAAAGTTTAACCCGTGATTGCGACCTATCCTTTGCCAGTTCTTTTTCTCTGTGTTCTCCGTGGCTCCGTGGTAGAAAATCCTATTTCGAATTCCGAGTTCACTAATCCTTGTGTTTTAATCCTTAATGACTTATAATACTTTTTTAAATAAAATTCAAAATTAGGATGTATAAATATGACGGCACCAAGGATTAATGAAGGCCCAGTTATTTTAGAACCGCCAGCGCTTCCAGACGTTACAGCTCTTCCAATAGCTCCTTCAGCTTCTCCAGCAGTCGCAATTCTTTCAGAAGTATCAGCAGCTATTCCAGACGATGCTAGAATAATTAGAATAAGCGGCACAAAACGAAAAAGACTGGAAATTAAACGAGTGGATGATCAAGCCAAGAGATCAAAAGTTTCACGAGTAGCTTTCAAGGAAATAAACGAACGACTATTTTTTATTAAAGGCGAATCTATTGACAGAACTAAGCTCCCCGAGGAATATGAAACTACAGATCTAATAAAAGCTAAAGACAAAATGGAAGAAAAAGTAGGCGCATTTTTTGGCAGGATTGAAGAGCTGGAACAAGCTTTTGAAACTCAAGTTAAAACCTTGGATTTAACTCAAATTGATAATCTGAAAGTGATTTTCGATATGGCTAGGGAAATGAAAATAATTGTTGTGAACCAGCACGAAAAACTTTCTAATGAGCTGATGTCTTTGAGCCCTAAAATAGAAATCACTAGAGATATGAATAAAGGCATAATTAAAAGACTCAAAATTACGAAGACTTTTCGTAAGAGGGAAATTGATAAAAGGATGCGATATGCTGGAATAGAGGCACTCGCTTATAAAAATACTATTGTGGATGTAGTATTAGACCTAGCATCATCGCATCATGATTTAAGCTCAGAGTATTATCAGACTCTTGTTGAGATGCTTGCCTTTGCAATAACTTCGCCAAGAAAAAATGTAATGTTACCAGGAGAAGAGAGCGTTTCAACAAAAGTTGCAAAGGCAGCATTACAGCTAGCATCTTGTCGTAATTTAAGCTCAGATAGTCGTATAAAGATTTCAAAGATTATTATTGACGAGATAAACGCAATGCCATTGCGAGAAAGTAGAATGGATGACATCAATATTCTTTTAAATACATTACCAATATTGGTTAGTGAAGGGTTGGACAACGGCGATCGTTGTCAGATTGTTTCTCCGATTATTTCTTCGCTTCGCGCAGGCGATGTTGATCTCAGGAGAAAAGACTTTCTTTTAACGGCATTGTCGAGATTAATAACTGCCACTAATTTTATTGAAGAATCGCATGGAAAGTTTGCCGATAGTATTATCTCTGTGATTCAAGCACAGATTAAAGCGCAGATTCAAGAGTTGGAACGGGAATCGACCCAAGAATCACGCATACGATTTATTCAAGCAGAGATTAAAAAACTGATTCAAGCAGATTGCGAAAAAACAAAGCGTCAAGCATGGATCGACGAAGCAGGTGTTCAAAGACGGATTCTAGCAGAGATTCAAGAACAGATTACAAAAGATGACAAAGAAGTACCAATTCAACTATGGCGCGAAGAGGCAGAGATTCAAAAACGGATTCTAGCATGGATCGCTGCTGAAGACGAAGACGATGTTGAGCATATTGTAGACGATATTGATCATAGTATAGAGTATTCAAAAAACCAAGACACTCTTTTTAGAGCATTGTTAAGGATGATGTCTAGTTGTCCACCTTCCTATATATCCGGAATTTATACAAAAGTTGCAGTATGCGCTATTGAAGCTATCGAAAATAGTCCCGTATCAGAAAAGAGTAAGCGTGCTGATGAAGACAAACAAAAAGAATTGTTATCAACGATAATAGAGTTTTGCCCAGGTTTTATTTCGGGTGACTACCAAAGTCTTGTCCAAGAAATTTTTGTCGCAATTCAAAATTGTAAACAGCCGGAACGCACAGAGAAAGAAAGGTTTTTTGTAGAGATGTTAACGAAATTATTATTTCGTGATAATATCCCAGAACTTAGCTCCAAAGTCTATAATGAGCTTGCTGTTCATGTTATCAACACTATTGTGTCAGCAGACGAACGCGCCGATGAAGATCGGCAGAAAAAGTTATTATCAAAGCTATTACTTATTCCTGGCTTTATTTCAGAAGACTCTAAAAAAGTTTTTAGGGCGATATTCTATGCAGCTAAAGATTTAAAAAATAATGACAAGCTCGAATTCTTTATAGGATTATTAAATAAACTATTATCAGACAAAAGACTGACGGAAAGTGATAAAAGTTATGCTGATGCTATACTTAATATTTTAAGAGGCGTATTGAGAAGTCTTATCAGACAAAAGACTGACGGAAAGTGATAAAAGTTATGCTGATGCTATACTTAATATTTTAAGAGGCGTATTGAGAAGTCTTATTAAATAGTTAGGAGTCTTCTTATAGCGTATAGGAATAGCGTTGCTATACGCTATAACTATCCGTTATCTACGTGGCGTATTCGATGGTGCGTTTTTCTCGGATTACAGTGACTTTTATTTTGCCGGGGTATGACAGCTCAGCTTTGATGTTGTTGGCGAGGTCGCGGGCGATGTTTATGCTTCCGGCGTCGTCGATCATCTCGGGCATAAGCATTACGCGTATCTCTCTGCCTGCCTGCATAGCGTATGCTTTCTCTACGCCGGGGAATTTGTATGCGATATCTTCGAGGTTTTTCAGCCTTTTTAAGTAGTGGTCGACGGCTTCGACGCGGGCGCCTGGGCGTGCTGCTGATATGGCGTCTGCTGCGGAGCATAATGCCGCTTCTAATGACGATGGGGGAGTCTCTTCGTGGTGGCAGCGGATACCATTGACGATGGCGTCGTCTTCGCCATATTTCTTGGCGATGTCTGCGCCAATATTAGCATGTGACCCTTCGTGGTCGTGGGCGACGGCTTTTCCGATGTCGTGGAGGATACCTATCCTCTTGGCGATGTCGACGTCGAGGCCGAGTTCTGCTGCCATGATACCCATAAGGCGTGACACTTCGATGCTGTGGTCTAGGGCGTTCTGTCCGAAGCTATACCGGAATTTCAGCTTGCCAAGAAGGGAGGCGATCTCGGGGTGTAGATTCAGCGCCCCGCTGCTCATGGCGGCGTCTTCTCCGCTGTCTTTTATCTGCCGCTCGACAGAGTGCTGTGCCTTGGCGACGACTTCTTCGATACGCGTAGGGTGTATGCGACCGTCGGCGATGAGCTCTGTAAGGGCGATCTTGGCGACTTCTTTCCTTACGGCGTCGAAGGTCGAGATAACGACGGCATTGGGGGTGTCGTCGATGATGAAATTCGCTCCTGTGGCATGCTCTAGAGCCCTGATGTTCCTGCCTTCCCTGCCGATGATACGTCCCTTCATCTCGTCGTTGGGAATAGGGACGGCAGCGATAGCAGCATCTGAGACACAAGGTACGGCAAGACGTCCGATGGCAGTGACGATGACTTTGTTGGCCTCACGGTCGGCGTGTTCCTTGGCGTTGTCGACGATGCGGCGTGTTAAGGCGGCAGCATCGTTGTTTACGTTATCTTCAACCTTCTTAAGAATGATGTCGCGGGCCTCGCCACGAGAAACGCCAGCAAGACGCTCGACCTCGGAAGTAACAGACGTTTCACGTTCGGAAAGTCGCGCTTCTTTATCTGCGAGGGATTTTTTGTATGCCGATAGTTGCTCTTCGCGTTTCTCTACGCCATAAACCTTCTTGTCAAAAGCATGGCGTCGATCTTCTAGCTTGTCTTCACGTATGCGTATCCGCTCCTCGGCAACGCGTACGTTTTTGATGTCGTTTTCCAGCTTCTTCTCGACATCTTTGCGGTATTCTTGCTCCTTATGCTTTATGTCGAGTTCGTGCTTATGACGTAATGCTTCGACTTCAAGCTCTGCCTTGCCAATGATATCGTCGGCGAGACGTTGGTATCCACCGGCGGTAAGACGATGGTACACCCATACGGCTATACCTCCCAACACAAACCCTATACTACCTACAATATGTGCCAAAATAATAACCCCTTTTACAGTGACCAGTGATCAATTTTTTTAAACTTTTGTTCTCCGTGCTCTCCGTGGCTCCGTGGTAGTATATTCCTATTTGCTAGTCTTTTCTAAACGCTCTACGCTATTCCTCTACGCTTTCATTGGTGACGATGGGTGGTGTGATGCGCACCTGTTCGACGCAGCGGTCGGAGGACTTCAAGACTTCGATTTCGAAGTTATCGTGGTGGATGACGAATCCCGGCGATGGTATGGTGCCTGACCTGTGGAAGATATACCCTCCGATGGTGTCGTAGTCGCCATCTTGGGGGATATGGAGACCGAGCTTCTCTTCGATCTCGAGGATTGTCATGCTGGCATCGACGATCCAATCGCCATCGGGCTGCATGGCGAAGAGGACTTTTTCGTCGTCGTCATATTCGTCGGCGATCTCCCCGACAAGCTCTTCTAGGATGTCTTCTATGGTGACGATCCCCGACGTCCCGCCGTATTCGTCGACGACGACAGCAAAATGTACCTGTTTGTTGCGGAACTCCTTAAGAAGGCTTGAGACTTTCTTCGTCTCTGGGGCATATAGCGCTGGCTTCATTATCGTATCGACAGGGGCTTCTAGCGAAGCTTTCTCTTTAGAGCCTTCATGGGCGATGTAGTAATTTAGGATGTCGCGGTACATAAGAACGCCGACGATGTTGTCTATGGTGTCACGGTATATAGGTATCCTGCTGTAGCCCTCTTCGTTGAGGAGTTTCGTAGCTTCTTCGATGGTAGTGATGGCATCGAGTCCGAAGATCTTTATGCGAGGGATCATAACTTCGCGGGTGATACGGTCTTTGAAGGTGATAATAGAGGTGATGAGTTTCTTCTCGTCGGCGTCAAGGTCGGCGTTGTCTTTGGCGTCTTCTAAGATCTCGAGGATCTTCTCTTTTACATGTTTTATAGGGGCACCATTTGCCGTTTCGAAGAAAAGAGAACTGCCTGAAGTCAATGAACGCGATACCTTGAAAAATATCCACGAAAGCGGAAGACATATAAACAAAAACATCGAAGCAAGATGCCCGCAAAAGCGTATGACGGCATCATAATGATGCAGTGCCCAAAGGCGCGGAAGTAGGTCTCCGAAGAAAAGGAATACGATAAGACCCGCTACGATATAAAATATTCCTCCTGTCAACGATATCGCCATGACGACGACGCTGGCGGCAAAGCCAAAGCGCATGATATTCTTTGCTAGGAGGGTGCTAAAAAAAAGAGCTTCGAAGTCGTGGTTCTTAGAAAAAAGACGCGCAAGACGGCTGTAGACGAAAAACTTCTCAAGAGCATCGAGGTTCTTCTTAGAACGGTGAAGGCGTATAGCACGGAAAGCACAGCTTACCGCCGTAAGGACGAACGCCCCAGATAAGAAAAATAGTGAAAGAACACCATATGTCAGTGTCACGACTATGCCTCAACAAGCTGTTCTTTGGTGCCCGTAAGAATATGACCTTTACTCTTGACGTTGGCAAGATGACGCTGTTCAGCAACACGCATGGCGATCCTGTCTTTGTTGCTGATATCATCATAACCAAGAAGATGTAACAATCCATGGATGATGTACAACGTCAGTTCTTCATATACGTCGACACCATGCTCAACAGAATATACTATCGCCGTCTCAGGACATACGAAAACCTCGCCAAGAACGCGGTAGTCATCGTCTTCACCGTCGATGGGGAACGAGATACAGTCTGTGGGGGCTGGGTCGTTGAAAAATTGTATGTGCAAACGGCAGATTTCAGGCGTGTCGACGAAATGTACCGCAACCTCGTCGCAGCACTGCTGCTCAAGGGCGATGACATTGCGGACGATTGACGTCACAATTTTTCTGTTTATGACAAGATTCTCTTGTCTGTCGAGTATAGCTATCTCCATAAAGATGTAAACCTCATAATTTCAAGATATTATGGTAGCACAAATAAAATATTTACGCTACATAAAAATAGATAACACGATACGCCTTAGAATACAACAGTAAATAACTGATGTTACGCGAAAATTCTTGTTAGAGAGAGAAAAAGATAAAGCTCTCTATATTGTGGGTGTTGCGCAAGGTAAGTGATAGGCATAAAGATAATATAAAAATCCGGAATATACTACCACGGAGCCTTTTCAATTATCAGTTATCAGTTACCAGTTATCAATTATCAATAAAAGTAAGTTTTTTACCTTGTTCATTGTTTATTGTTCATTGATCACTGTAAAGGCTCCGTGGTAGGAAATCTTATTTCGAAATTCCTTCATAATAGTGGCTATCGCGTAAGGTCAGTAAATAAGCTATAAAAATATTTTTTATGCAGCTTTATGCAGCGATGCTACATATATACATTTAGCATTGAGCAATAGAAAGTTACTTTTTCATTGATAATTGATAATTGATAATTGAAACAAAAAAGCCCTCGCAAGAGGGCTTTTTTGTTATTCTGTAGGCGTCTTGGGAAGGCCGGTGACTTTTTTGTCTTCGCCGTCTTTCCAGTTGCCGTGTTTGCGTAGGACGTCGATGCGCTCGAAACGTTTCAAAACGTTGCGCTTCTGTCCGCCTTTACCGCTTTTGCCGTAGCTTGGATGTCTTGACATTTATAGTACCTAAATTATTTATTTAATTTTTGCTATGAAAGCTTCTTTTGCTATGTCGCCTTCAAGGGCGTTGGATCTTTCTTTATATCCTAAAGGAAGATTGTCTTTTTTAGAGCCGGTCTTTACCGAAGGAGCTTTCCTCTTATGAGGATATTGGTTGCGACGCTCTTCTTTTTTTCCCATTCTTGTCATTATCGTATTCCTCCCGAAAATAATGTAACCCATCATACATCATAGCCGAATAAAACAGCAACACTTTTCAATGATCATTGATCATTGATTATTGAACATTGATTTCCGGGTGTATAACCCCGCAGGATATTATGAACTTTATGCCGTCTTCGATAGACATATCGAGGAAGATAATCTCTTCTTCGCGATACATAAGCAAGAACCCTGATGTTGGGTTTGGCGTCGTAGGGATGAATACCGCCATAAGAGGGTTCCCTACGGAATTGTTGCAGACGGCAGGGGCTTTGCGTGTGATAAACCCTATGCAGAAAGTCTTTTCGTTGGGGTATGGTACCATGACTACCTGTTCGAAAGACTTGAAGTCCGAGCTTGCCACCGTTTTGACGATATCTTGCGAAGTTTTATAGAGTTTGTTGATAAAAGGTATCTTATGGAGGAATTTGTCGCCGAAGCGTATCAATGACTTGATAAAAAACCAACGTGCTATTATCCCCAAGAATATTGTGCCGACAATAAGAGATATTATGATAAGAACCTGGCTGGTGATATGGACGATCTGCTTGCCACCAAGAAAATAAAACGAGATGTTTTGAAGGCCGTGCTCAATAAAAAAATCTTTGACGAAGCCAGTAAAAGGCTTGGTTAGGAGGTTTATCAAGAAATTCATTACAAGAGCCGTGATGATAAGAGGACATAAAATTACAAGCCCAGTACCGAGATGCTTCTTCAGAGTATGGAAAATAGAACCAGACTTAACACTTTTTTCTTTCATGGGTTTAACCTTAACTTTTTGACAAATTATCGCTTATTTCGCGGGACTTGTCCAGCAATTATTTTGTATTTCACCCATGATTGCCACTTAATCTTCGACCAATCATCTACAGCTGAAGGCAATCTTTCATGTATTTTTCCTCGACCATGTCTTAAGACATGCTCTTGTCAAAATACATAAAATATCACCTCCATCTGTAGTGCTTAATCAAAGATTAGGTCGCAATCACGGGTTCTAAACCTCCACGGCAAAAAAGCATCATCGCCGGCATAACCAACACCAACGCGTGGCGTGGCGACGATGTCGTCGACATGCTCTCCCTCCTCAATATATATTATCAGACCTTGCAGAGGGAGGGCGTCGTGGGAGCGCGTGATGCCCAGCGCCTGCGACAGCGCACCAGGACCTCCTGCCACAGACCTATCGAGTTTTTCCTTGTTGCGTCTTTTTAGCATCGTTTCTATACCATCAGTAGGCTGTATGGCACGGATTAGCACAGCCTGTGGTATTGGTGCTTTATTTGTGACGATATTCAGCAAGAAGTGTATCCCGTAGCACATATATACGTATGTAATCCCGCCGTCGAGGAACATTGACTCGTTACGCTTCGTTCTTTTTCCTCCGTATGAGTGTGAAGCTTTATCGTCGATGCCGGCATATGCTTCTGTTTCTACGATGATACCGCCTGTGATATTGCCGTCGATATTAGTGAAGAGCTTTTTCCCGAGGAGGTCTTTGCTTATAGCGACGACATCATCTCCTTGGTAGTATTCTTTTGGCAATGTCACGTTATTTGATCCCACTTCGCCTGTGATTTTATTAGGTCGATATTCTTCGGCATGACGGTGATGGCGCTGCCGCTGTGATACGTTTTGCCAGTATTGCGTCCTCGTAGTGTTGAAGATGCCTCATTGTATACGAAATAATCTTTGGAAAGGGCACTGACGTGAAGGAATCCTTCGACCATGATTTCCGGGATCTCGAAGACGATGCCGCGTCCGGTAACTTTTATTACGAGGGCGTCGTATTGGACGTACGGATCTTTTTCTTTGGCGGCGGCGATATACCGCAGCTTCTTAAGGATCTTTACGGCATTCTCGGCGCGGGAGCTTATGCGTTCCTGCTCTGAGCATGCTTCTGTGACATTGTCGAGGTCTTCGTCGGAGATCTTCGTCTCTTCGAAGAGGATGCGCTGTACTACGAGGTCGCTATAGCGACGTATTGGGCTGGTGAAGTGGCAGTAGTATTCGAGGCCGAGTCCGTAGTGGCCGATGTTTTCGGCGGAATAGAAGGCGATAGGCATGCTTTTGATGAAACATATCGCAAGGTGTCGTGCCTGCTCGGTGTTCTCGATCTCGTTGAACATCTTCTGCAGCTCTTCTGACGTAGGACGCGATGACACCTTAAAACCTAGCGCTGTCGCTGTCTCGACAAGGGCAGAAAAGTTCTGTTCGCTGGGCTCTGGATGGATACGGAATGGCAGCTTTTTCTCGAGACCGCTGATATGCTTGGCGATGACTTCGTTGGCTTTAAGCATACACTCTTCGACAAGCTGGTGGGTGATGTCATATTCGATGAACTCCATTCCGGTAGGGACACCATCATCATCGACGATAACACGAACTTCTGGCAGAGCAAACTCGACACACCCGCGTTCTGAGCGTTTCTTTTTAAAAATATGACACAACGCCTCAAGGTTCTTAAGAAGGGGAGCGTATTGGCTCTCAAGCTTGCCGTCGAGGACTTCTTTGGCTTCGCGGTAGGTGAACCTCTTCTTGCTGCGTATAACGGAACGTACGATTTTATAGTCGACAAGATTGCCTTCACCATCATATTCCATAAGGACGGAAGCCGTAAGCCTTTCGACGTCGGGCTTAAGGCTGCATATGTTGTTAGAAAGCTGGTACGGAAGCATGGGGATGCAGTTCCCAGGAAAATATGTAGAATTGCAACGTAAAAATGCCTCTTGGTCGAGCGCTGTGCCAGCTTTGACATAATTTGCGACGTCGGCGATATGGACGCTAAGGTGATAATGGCCTTTTTCGTCGATTCTCAGCGACAAAGCATCGTCGAAGTCTTTGGAGTCGGTAGGGTCAATTGTTATCGTCTCCATATCACGGAAGTCTTCGCGGCTATTAAGGTCTTCTTCGAGTACGGTGTTAGGAAGCTTCTCAACTTCTTTGATAACATTCTTAGGGAAAGCACTTCGTATGTTGTATTCCTCGCCGGCGACGGCGATGTCATAAGAAGCTTCGGAGATGTTGCCCATGTGTTTGTGTACGCTGCAAGATGTCTCGGCGCCATCATCGCCCCACTCTTCAACATCGAGGACAACCCTGTCGCCAAGAATAAGCTCTCGGCCTTTGGGATTCATAACAACAACGCGGTGTGCGTCTCCAAGCAAAGGAACGTGTGCTAAAATATCACCATCAGAGGCCTTGACAATAGTTCCTACCAAATGTTTCTTCGACCTTTTGACAATCTCGACAACACGACCTTCAGGGCCTTTCTCGGATACGATATCATAAACTTCGACACTGACATCGTCGCCATCGATAGCGCCTGACATCCTGCTTTTGGGGATGAAAATATCCTGGTCGTAGCCTTCGACGCCTACGAACCCGAAACCTCTGGGATGTGCGCGCATGATGCCTGCTAATTGTCTTTCTTTGTCGTCTTTATTTTTTACCATAATTTCCTTGCCTATAACATTTTACGTTCAAAAATTCATTTTACCACATGACGCTTCTTTACACCAGAGCTTTTTTTTCATTGATCATTGATCAAAAAACCAGACACTATTGTTTTCGTCGTAGACAAAAAAATATTTTGTTTTTTTGATGGTATATTATATGATTCAAAAAGAAAGGTTTACTAAAGGAGCACAACATGTCGGGTTTAAATAATATTATACAAGCAGGAAAAAAGCTGGCGGAAGATGTAGGGAAAATTTTCTATAAGGGAGCGCTTCAAGGACATGATGTGGTGTCTGTCTCCAAAGGCCTTCCTCGCAGCATTTTTAGAAGACAACAAGTGGCGCAGCATACGGGTGATATAAGGCAAATACCAAGGAAGATAGAAGCCGATGCGCAAAAGCTTTTGTTGGAAAAAAACACCAGAAAAGCCAAAACCCTTGCAGAAGGAATAATACACGCCTCTTCTTCGCTGGCAGGGTCGCTGACAAACGGAAAAGTTAAGTCTGAAAATTATACGGTTCTAGCAAACTCTTTTACTGATGTGATCATGTCGCTAAAGGCTCCTGTCGAAGAAAAAGGCGTTTGTCTGGAATCTTTGCTTGCCATCCCCGACCAGCCGAGCCTGCAGGATGAAGATCTGATGCCGTTGCTGAAAACGTTCCACATGTTACTAAGGTTAAATCCTGAGGATGTCTCTGACGGAGCAAAAGAGCTATTAGCCGAAAAGTTCGTCGTTCTTAGCGATGCTGTTTCGGGATTAGAATGGAATTATATGCTACCGGAGCAAGCTATACCATATCAGGCTGAGATGCTGAAGTTGTTCAGAGACTTCTTTAGACCGGAAGCCTTTCCCAAGGAGGTCATGCCCAAGCTAGTTCAATCTTTCCACTCTTTTGTCGAGAATGTCGTCCAGCGGGAAAAAGCGGAAGAATGTAAGACAGTGGAAGAAGATGAAGAAAAAACAATAATAGAAGACTTGTTTGATATATTAAAGTCGCCACTGGGCGACGACGCCGCGATGAAAGAAAATATCTTGGATGTTTTGTCGAAGTTGTCAGAGGATGGAAGCCTTCAAAATAAAAGCCTTCAAAATCGTATTGTTCGAGGGCTTAAGGAAACGCCGCCATTAAAACCTGAGGGTCTAAATGCACGTAAAGACAAGATTTTGTGGCAAAGAGGCAAAAAGATAGTAAGATAACGCTCTTAACAATAGCGGTCTTTCACCGTATGACGTCGTCGTTGCTAGAAAATGGGTGGTAGTGGTATCCTTCCTATCCTAACGTTAATCCAATACAAGGAAAGGCTATGAGCAAGAGATACGACCATCAAGCTATTGAGTCCAAGTGGCAGAAGTTTTGGCTGGAGAACAAGACCTTCAAGGCCGAGATTGACGAAGGCAAGGAAAAGTATTACATCCTTGATATGTTTCCGTATCCTTCGGGGGCGGGGCTTCATGTAGGACATCCTCTGGGGTATACTGCTACGGACATCCTGGCGCGGAACAAGAGAAAGCAGGGGTATAATGTACTTCATCCTATGGGATGGGACAGCTTCGGGCTTCCTGCCGAGCAGTATGCGATAAGGACGGGTACGCACCCTGCCGTTACGACGACGAAAAATATTGATACGTTTAGAAGGCAGCTGCAGGCTCTGGGGTTCAGCTACGACTGGGATCGCGAGGTTGCTACTAGCGACCCGAAGTATTACAAATGGACGCAGTGGATCTTCACGAAGCTTTTCGAAAGGGGACTCGCCTATGAAGCTGAGATGATGGTAAACTACTGTCCGGCGCTGGGAACCGTCCTTGCCAATGAAGAAGTCGAAGACGGCAAAGCCAAAGAAGGCGGACATTCTATTGAAAGAAGGCCGCTGAAGCAGTGGGTCCTTAAGATTACGGCATATGCTGAGAGACTTCTCGACGACCTTGATCTTCTCGACTGGTCAGAAGGTCTAAAGAGATCACAAGTCAACTGGATAGGCAAAAGCGAAGGCGCACACGTCGACTTCATCGTCGATGGCAGCGAAGAAACCATCAGCGTCTTCACAACAAGGCCCGACACCCTCTTCGGTGCGACGTATATGGTCCTTTCACCAGAACATCCTCTCGTCGACAAGGTCACTACCGAAGAATACTGCCAAGATGTTGAGACATACCGGCAGGTGACGGCATCGAAGAGTGACCTCGAGCGTACAGAGCTATCCAAGCATAAAACCGGTGTCTTCACTGGCGCTTATGCCATAAACCCCGTCAACGGCGAAAAAATACCGATATGGATCGCTGACTACGTCCTTATCAGCTACGGCACCGGCGCAATAATGGCTGTGCCTTCCCACGACGAAAGAGACTTCGAGTTCGCAACGAAATTTAAAATCCCAATCATCGCCGTATACGACCCAGGCACAGAGAAATGTGAAGGTATCGAAGACATAGACGCCGAACAAGCACGCGAAGAGATCCTCACAGGAAAACGCTGCTGGACAGGCGACGGTATATGCATCAACAGCGTAAACGACGACATCTCAATAAATGACCTACCCGTAAAAGATGCAAAAAAAACAATAACGGCATGGCTCGAAGAAAAAGGCACAGGAAAAGCCGCTATCAACTACAAACTTCGTGACTGGCTTTTCTCGCGACAACGATACTGGGGAGAGCCTTTCCCAATACTACACCTCGAAGACGGCACACAGCGCGCCCTCGACGTCGATGAGCTGCCACTAACGCCTCCAGAGTTAGATGACTTCACGCCTTGCAACGACGGCAGCAGCCCCCTAGCAAAAGCGACAGAATGGGTGGAGATAACAGACCCCAAGACCGGCAAAAAAGCCCTCCGTGAGACGAATACCATGCCACAATGGGCAGGATCATGTTGGTACTACCTACGATTCATGGATCCACACAACGACGATGCCGCATGGAGCCCCGAAGCAGAGAAATACTGGGGCCCCGTCGATATGTACCTCGGCGGCGTAGAACATGCCGTCCTACACCTACTATACGCACGCTTCTGGCATAAAGTCCTGTTCGACTGCGGACACGTTTCCACTCCAGAACCTTTCATGAAGCTCCGTAACCAAGGACTTATAACTTCACGGTCGTATCAGCTACCTTCTGGAGCATATGTCGCCCCCGAAGATACCATAGAAAAAGAGGGGAGCTACTACCACAAAGATACCAACGAGAAACTCCGCAGTCAGATAGAGAAAATGTCGAAATCTAAACTCAATGGCGTCACCCCCGACGATATCGTCGAAGACCTCGGCGCCGACGCACTACGCCTATACGAAATGTTTATGGGACCCCTCGACAAAGAAAAAGTGTGGGATACCAACGCCATCCACGGATGCCGCCGATTCCTCGCACGTTTCTACGACATAATAACATCAGAAAAAGTCTCCGACGAACCACCTTCACAAGAAGCGCTGAAACTCGGAAACCGCCTCGTCCACGGAGTATGCAACGACATCGAAGCCATGCTCTTCAATACCGCAATAGCAAAGTTTATGGAGTTCCTTAACGACTTCTCAAAACTCGAAATATACCCTAAAGAAATCCTAACAATGGCAACACACTGCCTATCACCATTAGCACCACACCTAGCAGAAGAAGCTTGGGAAACCCTAGGTAACAGCGAAAGCCTTTCATATACCGCATTCCCTACCGTAGACAAAACCCTCCTAGAAGATGACACCATGACATACGTCATACAAATAAATGGTAAAGTTCGCGCAAAACTCGACCTCCCAAAAGATCAAGACAAAGACACCATACTAAACCTCGCAAAACAACAAGATAAAATAGCAAAGCACCTCGAAGGTAAAGAAATTCGAAAAGTGATATTTGTGCCAAATAAACTCCTCAGCATTGTCATCGTTGGGTAGGGCGCCGCCCTACCCAAACCCCAGCGATGTCCGCCTTTGGAATCCCCAGGTAGGCGACAAATCGGCTCTGAGCCGATTTGCTGCCGTCATTCCTATCCATCGCAAAAACGATGGATAGGATAGGTATGAATAGCACAACCACATAGAAGGAATAATATTATGAATGTATACGGTTAAATAGCGTTAGATATTATCAGACTATAACGGCTTTTTTGTTGTGAGTATAATGGAATACGTATATTATGTTTTTATTTTTACAGCGACAGCATAAATATTAGGAAAATATATAATGGAAATAACTTTAGGAGATATTGCAGATCTAAAAGAAGTTGAGCCCCTTTCTTCTTTGTTAGGATTAGATAGTTTAGAACAAGCAAGTCCGCATATTGCAATAGCTCAAAAAGCATTTTCTGATATAACAGTGCGTCAAGACGGTACTAAATATATTTCTAGAACTGAATTGAGGGCACCCACTGAAGCTTCTGGTAAAGTCGAGGATGAATATAGAGAAATATTTATTGATAATACTGCCTCTAATGTTAAAGATCTAGGGAAGAAGGTTTTTGCGCTAGTTTCCTATGGTGATACGGCCGCTCTGAAAAAAATCCTTACCTATGCCAACGAAGCACAAATAAAAATCCCTGCTGAATTTCTCGGCGAAATGTTAGTTAGAGCTGTTTATTATAATATGATTGTCAAAGCAGCAAACATCCTTTCCTATGCCAAAAAAGCAGAAATAAAAATCCCTGCTGAATTTCTCGGCCAAGCGCTTAACAAAGCAGTTTCTACGAGGAGAAAAAAAGGTGTGAAAACCATCCTTTCCTATGCCAAAGGAGCACAAATACATCTTGATTTAGCTAAAGCTCTAGGCAAAGCGGCTGTTGCCGCAGCTTGTCATGGAGACATAGGCGCTGTGAATGCCATCATTTTATATAACAATAGTTGTGCCCCAAAAATACATCTTGCTTTAGCTGAAGCTCTAGCCAAGATGCCCCCTGAAAATCCAATTTGCAGTATGACGTTGAGGAAAGCTAGTTGTTTTATTGCCTATGCCAAAAAAGCAGGAATAAAAATCCCTGGTGACGCTCTCGGCAAAGCGATTTTAAATGCTTGTTGCCATTGTGAGATGATCGCTGTGAAAGTCAGCATTGACTATGCCAGTAGTTTTGAGCCAAAAATAAAAATCCCTGGTGACGCTCTCGGCAAAGCGGTCTCTATTGCCGTTTCCTGTGGAAATGTTGACGCTGTGAAAGAATTCATTGCCTATGCCAAAGAAGCACAAATAAAAATCCCTGGTGACGCTATCGGCAAAGCGGTCTCTATTGCCGCTTCCAGTGGAAAGGTTGACGTTGTGAAAGACGCCATTGCCTATGCCAGTAGTTTTGAACCAAAAATAAAAATTTCCGCTGATTATCTCGGCAAAGCGCTTACTGACACTCCTTAGGATAGTCTTTTGGACGTTATGAGTACCATCCTTTCCTATGCCAGTAGTTTTGAACCACAAATAAAAATCCCTGCTATGGCGTTCCTAACAGTGATGAACAAACTTAATATGTGAAGGCCATCAAAGCATAATTAATTTCGCTCTGTGGTTCAGAATTCCGTAAATCTCGTAAGGTCTATTGTTTGCTGACCTTACGCGCTACTCTCACTTTATTGGCGTGCTGCAAGGGCGATCTGCTGCGTATTCCTCCTCACACAGCTCTATCTGAGCTTGGCTCGTCGGAATACTTGCATCTCATCCCTTTCGCTACGCCACTAAAGCAAGATTATCGCGTAACATCAGTTATTTATTTCCTTGTATTTTTTTTGTGAAAAGTATTACACAAGGAAATAGTAAACAAGGATATAGATATGGCAAAGTTATCAAAAGTTTCCGGCGGAGAAAATGCACCGCCAAACATAAGAAAACCATCTTCAGCGAAAGGAAAGCTTCCGGGGCATGATTTCGTAGAGCTTTCTGAGGACGATTTCCCACGCAGTCTTTTTGAAGATACCAATTGTACTGAGGGTGAAGAGGCGTCGCTATTAAGCGGTCACACAGTAAAAGCGATAAAAGAAATAGAGAGAAATGTCGGAAAGCTTCAGAAGGCAAAAACTATCGCAACAGCTAGAGCCCGCTTAAACAAGATAAGAAAGGCGACGGTTAAGTTGGTAAGACCCTTTCAAGAAGGAAGAATTGCCGAAGAAGATCCTAAAACATATCTAAGGCTGGCAAACTCTTTTGCCGAGGTAGTTAGAGATAAGAACGTTGTTGGTGAAGAAAAAAGCGTTTATGCCGACACATTGTGTGACATCCTTGGTATGGAGGATATACCGCGCGAAGATCATGCAGCGTTGGCCAAGATACTGCGCGACCTGCTTAGTGATGACGGTGTTCCTGCTGAAACAAAACCCTCGCTTGCTCGGGCGCTCCGTACTTTCACCGAAAAAATTTCTTCTGACAATGACGAAGCTATAATAGAGCTAATAGATGCTTTAGCTGTCGTTCTTGGGTCTCCGAATATTATTCTCGAAGACAAAAATCGTATTGCCAAAATTTTTGGTGGCGTCATATTGCGCCAGAAGCTGGATGGGCAAAATTTAGAGAATTTGAAAAATACGATTGTATATTTAATGCGAAGCCCTGAAATTTCCGACTCAATAAAGTCGAGACTTGCAAAGAACGTGGAAAAAAGATTTCCTGACTTGATAAGGGAAATTCAAGATAATCTATTCTTACAATGAAACAGCGGATGTTGTGCTCTGTTCTATCAATCTCCCCTCAGCGAGTTTATAGTCTTTGGCGTCAAATTATTTCCTTGTATTTTTTTTGTGAAAAGCATTACACAAGGTAATAGTAAACAAGGACATCGATATGGTAGATTCACCAAAAGTTTCAGGCAAAGAAAATTTATCGACAAACATAAAACCGAAAACTTCGGAGCGGAAAGGAAAGCTTTCGAGTCGCGAAGCCAGCACAAAACCCGTTAAAGACGGTGTAAAACCTCTTGCTCAAGAAGCTCTTGCTGAAGCCTCCTCTCCAGAGGCTAAAAAAGGAAAACACATTCATTTTACAGATCCTATCGAAGAAGGTGATGTTGGAAAGCAGCCTGAAGATTTGAAGATTGAAGCGGCGGCGATAAGAGCATCAGTGCAAAAGCCTGAAATGGACAAAGTGAAAGCTCCCATGTTTGAAGTGAGAGCTAAAGAGCTCGAAGCTAAGGCTGCCATGCTCGAAGCAAAAGGACGGTGGCTTGCAGTAAAAAATGGCGAAGCACCCGTGCCTGAAGGACGCGAAGCTGCTAAAATGAAACTCAAAGAACGAGAAGCTGAGTATATTGAGTGTAATGTCCTGTTTAAAATATCCGTGATGGAACGCTTGGAGTCGAAAGCGGTAACTGCCGATCCGTTGGAAAAAAAAGAAATAGAAGCGGAAGTCCGAAGTCTGGAAATAGAAGGCAACAAGGCTGAGGCTAGGGGTAAAAGACTTGAAAAGGACGTTAAAGACTATGAAGTGCGAAATAAAACAGATGCGTTGAGGGTGGTAAAAAGTACTTTAATGTCGATATACAGAGCGGGCAAAAGAGGAGATCCTGAGTTCAAACGTCTTGAGACAAAGCGTATCGGGCTTTTGAATGAGATCAAAGAGCTCAAAGCAGAGAGTTCAACTCTTTTGGCTGAAGCCAGAGAGAGTGAAGTGGCAGCAGCGACAATCAGACGCGAAGTGGCGGCTGCGATGGACGTGGCAGGAAAAGGTGATATAGCAGCGGACAGCATAGAAGAGCAAATCGAAGCTCGGCATGCCGAAGCACGGCAGCTTCCACCGGACAGCGTAGAAGCCAAAGACCTTGAAGCCAGCGCCAAAACACTTGAAGTGGTAGCTATGTTATCGAAAATCAATGAGAAAAAGCGTAGAGTGGCAATGCTGCGGGCTAAGGGTGACGAAGAGAGCATAGCCAAAGCCAACGGGTTTGAAAGAGAAATTCACACGCTCGTAGGCCAAGCTATAGCACTTGAAGCTGAAGTTCAACAGCTCAGAGGGACAGATGAAGCGTTAGATTTACGCCTTGCCGCGGCAAAGATGAGGTCCGACGCACATACCAAAAGAGCCTACGCAGAAAAAGAAATAAAAAAAGAAAAGTTTGAAAGGCTTTTAGCAGAAGCCAAAGATCTTGAAAATGAAGCTAATCAACTTCTAGCAGAAGCCGAAAGGCTTGAAAAATAGACAATAATTAAGGAGTACACTATGTTAGGACCAAAGATATTCTCTTCCGAAGAAAACAGGGACGGAAATATAATACCGAAACAGGACGCGACGTCGAAAGAAAAAATCAAAGGACATACCGTCCACCACACCTCCGAAGATGATCTCCCTAATAGCATTTTTAATGTTGGCGAGTCGCGCGAATCTGAAAAACCATTAACTGGTCGCCAAATAAAACGAATAATAAAAGACATTAAAGACGGTTCGGTTACTGCAAAAATCTCCACGCCTGACATCCTCACAAAAATCACACATATAAAATTGGTACAATCTCTTGCTCAAGGCATCAGGACCGGAGCTCCAAACAAAAAGGTTTATGTTGACTCATTGCTTGACATTCTTAGAAAAGAAAGCTCGTCTGAAGACCACGCCAAGCTGATCAAGGCGATAAAAGATCTTTTTGCAGAAGGTCTTCCCCCCGAAGATCAGAAACGCTTTGTTCGGCCGTTATGCGACCTCGCCGAACAAGTTTCTCTCGCCGAACAAGTTTCTACTGAGAAATCCGATGTCGTCTTTCAACTTAGCAAGGCTTTAACCGTGGCTATCGCCTCGAAAAATGTTCCTGCAAAAGACAAGAAAGACCTTGTAAAAAGCTTTAAAGCTGTCATAAATAAAAAGGAGATGCCCAAAAAAGATCTTCAGGAACTTACAGTAGACCTTAAGTATCTGATGGATTCGCGTGATGTTCCCAACGAAACAAAGCTGTCGCTTATGGAGGGTCTCCTCCCGTTTTTCAGCCGTACCGACTTCACCCCTGAATCTCGCAACGACCTTTTCTCTGTTATCACCAAAGCCTTCCATCTCGCGATGGCTGAAGAGAAAAAGCCAATACCGCCTGGGGGAGATGCGAAAAAGGTGGCGAAGAAAAACGCCGATATGAACGCAGCCTTGGTGCGATATATTGCCATTGTTTTTAATCCGGACACTTTGAAGGCCGACAAATATCTTGATGCGATATCATTTTTTGGTCTGGTTCTATGCTTGCCGAATGTCTCTGATGGCGACAAGGAAATCTTAGCCCAGTTTTTCAATAAGGTTTTTGAGAAAGCATCGCAAAAAAAGAGCTCTCGCGCTGCTATTACGACACAAGTTGAGAATATACTTGCTTCGCCGGATGTCCCAGAAAGAACAAAGGAAGTAGTCGCGTCGTGTGCACATAAAATCGTTGGATGGGACATCTCCAACTACAAAGGGGTTATTAACATATTACATGGCGCCATGGTCGTCACAACAGAAGACACAGCTAAGTTGTTCGTCAAGGATCTGTTAGGCGTCCTTAGTAAGAAGTTACCTGAAGACACAGATACGTATACTAGCACAGCAAAGGCCGTTGGCAGGGCACTGCAGATGCCAGACGTGACGGAAAAGGACAGGAAAGAACTTTCAAAGATATTGCTGGAGGTGGCCCCTAATGTCGTCGATGTCCCCGAAACTCATTATGAGGTGGCTCAAGGTTTATATGAGATATTTAAATCGCCGGAGATTATCCCTCGAAAGGGTACTATAGTCAAAAAAACCAGAGTAGAAGCTTGTGCGGACTTGTTGGTTAAAGTTGCCCTTGCCAACGCAAAAGAGCGCTCTTCCGAAGCTCGTAAGCCCTTATTTCAAGCTCTTTCTCTGGCAATCGCCTTGAAAGACGTCCCTGATATTAAAAAAGGAGACTTGGCAAAAGCGTTCTGTCTTTTTGCTGACGAAGGACACAAGGACAAGAGAATCCAAAAAGATATGATACGCCTCTTTGTGACATTGTTCACTCTACCTACAGAGGCGAAGGTAGACCATGAAAAAGCCGCTGAACAGTTCGGCTCCCTTGTAGAAAATTTAGACTCTGAAAATTATAAGATTTTTCTACTAGAACTTACGAGCCTACTCAAATTGCCTGAGCTTCCCGATACGGTGAAAGCTTCGATTGCAAAGAGCTTGGATTCTTTTGATTCGCAAGGAATTTCTTATGCGAGCTCTTTCTGGAGCACTTTAGGACCCGATGCACGCATGCCGGCAATAATGGCTCTTGGCGCAGCACTGCAGATAAAAGACCTGCCGGAAGAATTACAAGAGTCTTTGGGAAGCAACTTCTCTGCCTTGGCGGAAGAAGATTTGAATAACATCGAAAAACGAACGATAGTTGAAAATTTTTCCCAGCTGGCTATATTGATAACATCAAAGTCAACACTGGCAGACAGCCTCGAATCCATTGTTGAGTGGGAACTGAAAGAGATCGATATGCAACAAAATATACTGATAGCTTTTGTTTCGTTATTTAATAAAGGCGATATAGATGATAAAGAAGGGTATGCAGAATGTCTATGCGCTCTTCTTAACAAAGAATACGACGGTGACTTCGCCTCCAATATCGACGCTCTTGCGGGGAATATTACAATGCTCGTCGCTTTGATACAGTTATCAGACCTTGACGAAGAAAGTCAGCAAGGAGTTCAAGGCGCTTTACAAGGCCTTATAGACCGAGCAGGGTGTAGCGATGAAACACTAGTAACATTTGAACGGGTTACGACGCCTCCTACGAAGTCGGCACCTCCCGTTCCTGCAGAGACGCCTAAAACGCCTTCTCCGAAAGCTGACGCCGAAGAAGCGCCACGGCGTCCACCTCCGGCGCCTCCTGCAGCTAAAACGCCACCACCGAAACCTGCTGTAGAGAAGCCTGCCGATGAGGAAACCTATGAGGGTAGCTTTGAATATGTAGATGAAGATGGAAATGTTTACCAGGTTGAAGATGTAATTGAGTCGTCTCAAGAACAGCGTAAAGCTGAAGCAGGAGCCCCTACAGCCGAAGAGCTGCCCGCTCAACAGCAGGAATACAACCCAGTTAGTAAAATAGCAGAATTGTTTTTGCTTAGTCCAGAAGTTGAGTTTAATCAAGATACAAGAAAGCTCATTTCGGATTTTGTTGAAGCGACAAAAAATCAGGATTTGAAAGAAGAAGATTACTATGATATAGCACTTACATTTTCTTCAATAATGCTTAAATTGGATAAAGCGCCCATAGAAGTTAAATCTGAGCTTATTACCGCCTTGAACGAGTTCGCGCTTCGAAAAGGAATGCCAGAAGGACACAGACACATAATCAATGCTTTTGGCAGCGCCCTCGAATTATTAGACGTCGCTGATGGTGAGAAAGTTGAGGTCGCAGAAAATTTCATGGCTTTTATCAGCAGAGAAGACTTCGACAAAGACGCATATTCAAGTGTAATGTACATTTTTGAAAAGTTGATCATTTCGTCGGCAATCCCGGAAAAAGCAAAATTGATTATTGTGGGAGGACTAGAATCTCTTGTGAGATATCAAAAGTTGACCCCTGAAAGTCAAAAAGAGATATTATCTTTATTCGATATTATAAGTAATGTTCCACAGGAAGTGCAAAATGCTCTCGTTGGGGTTTTGATAGCTTTTATGGACGATAGGGAGTTAGAGACGGACGTTCTCGTTCGGTTACTAGGAACGGTTGATTCTGCGCTTATGATGTTGCCTGACGATACCATAACGAATGGAGTTAATGAAGGCGAAGTTAATAAAAGGATGCTCGTGAAATATTTAGGCGGGCTTGCTGCTCGTGATGATTTGACATCTGATGTTAGAGCGTCTGTAGATGCCATGATGGAAAAATATGGCGAAGAGGCTTCGGAAGAGGCTGCATACATGCCTCCATCCAACCCAGAAGAATCTCAAGAACTCGTAGCTAAACTGAAAGAGCTTGTTGTTGAAAAGCAAGCAGAATTTCCTGACGAAGGCTCCGACTGGAGCGATGACGAAGAGGTTTCTTCAGAAACACCTTCGCCGGCACCTCCACAAGCCCCTGAGGATAAGCCTGCTGTCGCGCCCGCCGCCGACAAGCCGTCATCATCACCTCCCGAAGAAGAAACAGCACCGTCACTGCCGCCGAAGCCGACAGGACATCGGGCTAGCTTTCTTGATGATATAAGAAGCAAACAAAGTCGGACGCTAAAACATGTTGAGCCTCCCAAGAGAAAAACTTCGTCCAAGCAAGACATGCTCGCCAAAATAAGGAAAAAGGAAACCAAATTACGACACGTAGAAACGGAGGAACAAAAACCGAAAGAACCGAAAAGCCCTTTGAGCGAGAAAGCAGACAGGATGAAAAAAATGATGGGTGCTTTCGAAAGTGATAGCTCCGGAGGAGAAAGCGATAGCGACTGGGGTGAAGTAGATACAAGCCGTACTAAAAAGCCACCACGTGCAGTGCGTCCCAAAACATCGCCGACGCTACCTCCTTCGCGCAGGCGTCCTAAGAATGCGCCGCCGCTACCACCACAGCGTGCAGGGCGTCCCAAAACGCCACCGACGCCTCCTTTTCCGAAAGAAGACAAGTCGGCTGATGTTCTGTCAGATGCTGAAGCTACAAGAAGGGCAGGAAAAGCCAAAAAAGACGAAGAATAAACAACAGAAAAACGGAGTATAATATGCCAATAATAAAACCGGGCGGCCCGGATAACGTTGATCCAAATGTGTCGTCGAAAAACCCTTCTGCCAACCCCAAAAAAGGCGATCTTAGTGGGCACGACTTTGTTCCTGTCGACACCGACAAGCTGCCAAAATGTTTATTGAGTAGTACTACGACAATGGACGAAAGAAAACCGGAAGCGTTATCAGGAAGAATATCGCCGGAGTCTTCGACGGAAAATGTCCAAGAAAACATACAACGTATTGCATCATTCATCAGCGGAAAAATTGAGTCTGAACATGAAGCAGACATAATTCAATTGGCCTCGAGTATTACCACAGAAGAACTGGAAGCGTATCCTGAAGGGTATTTGCCGTTAGCACAAAATCTTGCTGCTCTTATTAAACATCTGGTTGGAGCTGAAAGCACTCACGAGAAAAACGAAAAACGGCAGGAATGTGTTGACACGCTACGATATATTCTGAGGCAAGACATACCTCCCGACGCACATGTTGAGATGATTAAGACGATTAAAGGTCTGCTTGCAGACGACAAAGTTCCTGCCGAAGACAAATCGGCTCTAACGCGCTCGCTTTGTGGCTTTGCTTCAAAGGTTTCTGATGACGATGCCTTGATTGAGCTGTGCGGAGCTTTTATCGTGGCTATTGCCTCTTCGGCAGACGTAAAAGCTAAAGGCCTTGTTGCTGTAAGCTTCAGCGACGTCATCCTGCGCCCAAAGGCTCCAAAAGAAGCCATAATGAAAAAAGCTGCATATATAATGCGGTCGGATGTTCCTGAAGAAATACAGCTTTCTTTTGTGAGAGGGCTGGCATCTGCATCGACAGAGCTCCTTGACAGAAAATTTATGACAAAGGGCATATGTGTAAGCATGGTACAAATTCTTAGCAAGGCTTTGCAGCTGCAGGGTCTCTCTGGCGAAGACAAAAAACTTTTCACTTCCGTTTTTGCTGTTGTGCTTGACAATACAAGACGACTGGCGCCATCAGCGGCTCATAAGGAAGCTATATCAAAAGCCTTTGTAGCGATATTGCGGTCGCCAAACGTTCCGCAGGAAAACAAACGTTCTCTTGTCAACAAGCACGTGCAAAAGGTTATTGGCTGGAAAAAAATATCTCAGAAAGAGGCTTTCGGCATGTTGGAAGCTGCTATAGTTGTCGCTGAGGACCCCAAAGATTTTGTTAAAGAGCTGGTGAAATTCCTCGGCAACAATAAAACGAGAGATAGAAACGCATATACTGATGCAGTGAGGTCTGCCGTCGCGGCCTTGCAAGTAAAGGAGTGTAGCAAAACACACACACAAGCTCTTGTGAAAACTTTTGTCGACATCGTTCCTAAAATGGCGCTCACCACCGAAGTCTATAGTGTGTTGGCAAGAGGTTTCGTTACCGTATTTCAGCAGACTAGCATTGATAAAAAAGAATTCGAGTTGCTTGAGACACCTTTGTTTAACATGTCAAAGCAAAGCGATCTGTATGATAAAGTTTACCCACCGCTGTTGCAAGCTCTTGCTCTCGCTTCCGAAAAAGGTCTTATGCCGGACGAGTTCGCAAAGCGTTTTGACGATATTAGCGCCAAAGCTATAGAGACCGTCAAAGAAGAAAACCGTGCACCATTGTTGCAAGAGCTATGCCGTACATACAACTCTTTGTTGCAGACACCAGCTTGGGCAAAGACGAAACTGTCGGTTGCCAAAAAAGTTCGCACTATTGTTGGATGGACGTTGCCGCTAGGGGAGTCGGAAAGAGTCGCCATCCTGAAGATGTTCAAAGACCTTTTGACAGAAAAAACTGTAGGGAAAAAGCTAAGAGACGAATATTTGACCAAGCTTTTCCCTCTGTTGTCACCACAAGAACAGGGAGACGAATATAAAACAGCATTTGACGAGATCGTAGCGTCTCTGCTTAAAGCCCAAGGCGTCGCGCCTGAGTATAAGAAAGTACCACTGCCACCACAGCCGCCACCACAACGAGAAGCTCCACAAGGAAGGCCACCGCCGGCGTTCTTGGCAGCGATACGGAAGAGTGGTGGCAAAGCCCGTGCTGGCGGAGAAAAGACAAAAAAAACACAATCCGCCAGACCAAAGTCGACACCTGGTGGTGGTGGAATGCCGGCAGGTTTCCTGGACGCAATAAGAAAGAAGGGCGCTCAAGGCTTAAAAAAGCCTGGGGAAACGAAGTCCACAGCCAAAACGGAAAAAGACTCTAAATCTGCAATGTTAGCAGCTATACAGGGTGGTGCTGCCGGTAAATTACGGAAAGCGTCGGAAACAAAAAAGAAGACTGGCGGCTCTCAGGATGGATTAATGGCAGCTATAGAGGGTGGCGCTGTAGGTAGATTAAAATCCTCCGGTACTAGGAAAGCAAGAAAAGAAATCACTCCGGAAGAGAGGAAAGCTAAGTTCGAAAAGCAAATAGAAAACGCTAAAGAACAGATTCCGAATCTTGAAAAAGAATATGCAAAAGAATTACAACAAGTAAAAGAAAAGGGCGCTACTGAAGAAAGAAATGAAAAAGTTAGGATAAGCAAGATGCGTCTTGAAGGTGCACAAAGAAGAATAAAGACGTTTGAAGCAGGTTTACGAGAATTGAAGGCTGAAGAGCAGGCCGCTGTGCGAGAAAAAGGCTTCGCTCTCAGAAGGAAAAAAAGCAGCCAACCAGAAAAATAACATTATCAGACCATACAAATGGGATACAAAAAAGCCACGACTCTTTTGAGTCGTGGCTTTTTTTAGCTAAAGGCAAGCGTTTTTATTAGAAACGATATCCTGCGCCGATGATAACTCCGCGGCCAGTGACGCCGTTGAGTTCGTTGTCGTTTGCGTCGTTAATGCCTAATGTGAGACTTGTCGACCAGCTGTCATCGATGAAGTATTCAAGATTTATTGCAGAGTTTAAACCACGAGATTCTGTGCGCTTACCATCTTGAGGTAGGGCTGCATTAGAGAAGTGCGACTTCGAATGCGACCATGCATATTGTAACACCAACGTTGCTGCCCATTTATCGCCGAACTTGACGATGGTGTCAACACCAATAGCAGGGACGCGCGACTGTATAGAAGCTTCTTCGGAAGCGATTGCGAAGCCAGGAGCTGGGTGTATTTCGATGTTCTTGGTCTTTAGGTAGCTCATAGAATACGCGATATTGGGGATGAAACGTAAGTTGTTTCCTATAGGAAGATACCATCCTATTGCTATGCCGCCATTATAGATATGTCCTTCGCCAAACCCTGCCAAAACGCTAGGCTTTATGGTGAAACCATTAGGATATACGAAGGTGGCAGCGAGGCGTCCGCCAGTCATATTGGTAAGCTTGCCGCGATTGTCGGCATATTTGTTCTCTATAAGCATAGTAGCAGCGCCGAGGTCGACTTTGCCATGGACGTCTTTATATACGACGTCTAAAACGTCATACCAATTGCTAGTGTCGTTAGTAGTTTCTGTGTCGTCGGCACACACCGCATAGCTCGATACGGCAATAGCTGCTGCCATAATAAATGCAAATTTCTTCATAGTTCATTCTCCTGTTGTTTTTAGTACATTCACATCATTGTGAAAAAATATATTGGCTATACTAAACAAAAGAACGATTAGAACACCACACTTTTTTCAGTGATCCGAACTAATTGAGCATCAACACAGAACCCCTTTACCACGGAGACTCGGAGAACCACGGAGTTACACAGAGAGCGCCCGCTGCGCAGAGCGCGCAGCAGACGCACGGCTGTCGTCGTTGTCGTTGATTGTACTTCTTTTCTTTGTTTTTACTATAGCAAACGTAAAGATACAGTCTTACTTTTACGACAACGTCGAGAGGGGGCACTGACGTGTCCGGGTGAAAGGTATAGTGTAGCGTTATAGTTCACCGTTCAGAAACGGGGGTCTGGGGGAGAATCCACCAGCCAGTTCTTTTTCTCTCTGTGTACTCTGTGGCTCCGTGGTAGAAAATCCCTATTCCGAACTTTTCAAGAAAAGTCCGCCTACGTCGCTCGCTATGCCTAAGAGTTGTTTTTGTGGCCTTTCGGCTTTTTCAGCTTCTGCGATAGTAGACAGGTCTTCTTCGTGCTGCTCTTCGATGTCAAGGAGACCAGTAAGGTGTAGCCTCAAAGACTCTTCTATAGCGTCGCGTAGAGCAGCGATCTTAGGAGGGGAGTCGACCTCTTCTTCTTTGCGAGACATCAGAGTTTCATATCTGCGGGCCAAGGCCTTCTTGTATTTTTTCGCTATAAAGAATTTGAAGTCTTTTACGATGCCATCGCGCAACGATTCGGCAGCAACGCTGTCTTCGCAGTATGCCGTTACGGCGTTGTCCCATTTCGGCGTCAGAAGGAAGTCTTCGAGGTCTTCGTCGATATGGACGATGATAGCATGTATGTTGACGTTGAGAAGGTCCTTGTCGTCGCTTGTGGTGTCAACACTGTCGACTATAGTAGCAAAGCACCACTCTTTGCTGCTATGGACGCTGTCGTCACGCTTACATTGTGCTTCGTAGCGCATCGCTTCGGCATGGCCTTTGGAGAGCTTTATATCAATCCATGTGGCTATGCGGTTGAAGGCCTCCTGTGCGTCGTCAATGACTATCGAGATGTTGTATATCTTGAAGAAAGCGTTAACTTTTTTGGCGGACTCTACCATCGCCTCCATAGGAGTTTTTTTCTTTTTTTTGTTTTTCTCCTGATTGTTGGTTTTACCGACAATCTTGAGCTCTTTTTCGAGCTGTTTTGCGACAACATGTCTGATGACTACCGGCAACGTAGTGCCGTTGGGAAGGGTCATATATGTTGGGACAGGAGGGAAGTCTTCCAGATCTTCCAGGGTATCTTCTCTGTTGTCGATACCGACTAAATTAGAATTCTGAAGGTCTTCAATAGGGTGTTCAGGAGTCATAGCTAACCTTTTTCCTTTAGACTAACAATACCATGAAAATTTTGGAAGTCTTTTTGTCGCTGATGATAAACCGTTCTTATTCTATTGGTGACATCCCCTCCATCATCTAATACAAACGTTTCGACTTTACTAGATTGCTGAGGATAAGGCGTTGTTGTTCTGCTTGCAGTTTTGTTGCCAGTTAATATAAATGTTTCGATTCTGGTTGGGTGATCATCAAGATCTGTTGGCTGGACAGTGGTTTGGTAAGGAGGTATATTTGATATTTCCATTGTATCCACCATTTAAATATATTATCAGACGTTGCCGTTTTATAAAATAATACTACAACAAAATCACAAAAGAAAAAAACTATCCTCTACTAAAAGCTTCTTGTTTCTGTAGATATTTCATAAAGACCACGCCACCGGCAAATACGAGAATACTTGCTACCATAAATGGCAGCGACGTATTATAAACCGACAATGCTCCTGCAATCGCAGGCCCAAAGCTCTTTCCTAGTGCTTGTATTGACTGTGCAATACCCAACACATTTCCTTGCATGTCTGATGGGGCATTATTGGAGATGAAGGCTATTGTGTTGGGATATATCAGTCCTTGTAAAACTATTATTGCAGGGAAGATGGCGAAAATTATTGCTATCGACTTAGCCATAAGCAACAGTGGAATACATAGTGCCAATGAAAATGCCGATGCTGCCATTGTTTGTTGTGGCATCCATCGTTTTGACAGCGGTTTTATGATAATCTGCGAGACGATCATCCACAAGCCGAAATAAGCAAAAAAGCGTCCTGCTCCTATCGATGTGATGGCGAATTTATCTATGAGGAAAACGTGGAAGAATTTTATAAAACAATTCCATCCTATTGAAAAGAAAAACGCTACGACGAACATCATACGTATCTTAGGAATTTTAAAGGCATTGAAAATATGATGTACCTCGAAGAACGGCGTTATCGAGGTGTTGTCAGAGCGTTGTCGTGTCTCACTGAAAAACAATAGCGTGATAAAGATGTTGAAAAACGCCAAACCAAGAGCAAAACGGAAAGGAATGGCATATAAAGGAGGGGAGCCGGCAACGAGGTGTCCGCCGATAAGAGGAGCTATTATTGCGCCGACACCAAGAGCAAGAAAAATCAGTCCAAAGCGTCGTGGTTTAGAGTCATCATCGGAGACATCGGCGATAGCAGACTGTGTTATTGATAATGTTGCTCCCGTCAGTCCGGCAATGATATGTCCTACGAAGAAAAAGGAGACCATATGCGTAGCGATACTATACAGGCACAGAGAGTATCCCAATGTGTTGCTGGCTAAAGAAATAAGAAGCAAAGGCTTGCGGCCATAGCGGTCGGACAGCGCCCCCATAAGGGGTATTCCTATGCATTGTGATAATGGGTACGAAGCAATGAGGAACCCATGTAAAAGGCGACGCATGGCAACAGAATAGTGAAATGGCAAGAGACCATGAGCTTTGTCAAGGAAAAGGGGAGCGTACTGGGGGAAGACGAAGCTGAACCCCAGAAGGTCAACGAATAGGATGATAAAAATAATCCATGATATGCGCGATTTTGCCATGCTTTTCAAAGATTTCAGTGGTTAATATACACAAAATTATACCACCTCAGTGTTTTCTTCGATAGATTTTTTCTGCTATTCTGCTATTCTGCTGTTTGCCCGCCAAGCTAGACAATATGTTTGTTTTTTAAGGCCTTTAAATGTAAGCTGTTTGCTTTAACCAAGATAAGAGCTTTAACTTATGGAGCCCACACAATCTGTAACACCTAGAATGGATTCTAGTGTTCAAACAAATACTAGTGAACAAGATTTAATTTCTGCTCTTTCTGAGAGCCTTTCTGGGGATACCCTAAATTTATGCGACAAGAATATAGAATTGTTTGCCACTCAACTTTTCGAAGGTATTAATATTTTTAATAAGTACGGCACACTAGAGACATTTCGTAAGAGGGCTATAGCAGCGCTTGGTGGGCTTGTGAGCAATACGAAGCTTGGCGAAGACCGTCGCAAAGAGGCTATTCAGAAATTACGTGAAGTTACTTTTTCCGATAATGTTGCCGCTAGTGAGCAGGCTCTAGCGGAGTTTGTTGGGCTCATCGGTACTTTTAGAGAGATTGTGAGCAATACGGCGCTTATCGGAGATCTTCGCTGCGAGGCTATTTTTTCATTAATAGCCGTTGCTTCGCATGACAACGAAGCCGCCCGCACAAAAGTCTTAACAGCTTTCGAAACTTTAATAGGAACTTTTATTACAAATATTCAAGTCCTTTTAGAAGCGCTCAGCAGCTCGACTGTTAGCGCGGCTTAGAGGGATTGTGTGAGCAACAGGCATATTGGCGAGTACCTTCGCAGAGAGGATCTTCATGCATTAAATATCGTTGTCAGTTTTTCCAACAACGCAGACATTAAAAGGCGTTCTATAATAGTGCTTACCCAGGCTGTGTCCTAATCCTCTCACATAGTGCACTGTAACGATCTCTCGCTCCTAATATTATCAGACGTTGTTAAAGTAAAGCCTTTACATTTTATGTGCTTTATGGTATAATCCTTAGACAATTACAACAAACTAAAGATAAGAAAGCAAAAAAACGGAGACGTTAAAAATGTTTCAACATAAAAGCGATTCAGTATCTAAGAAACCTGTTCAAGCGATTAATCAGCCTGACCATTTCTCAAAACAATCAGATGTTCTTTCAAATTCTCTTATTGTCACATGGCAACAAAGAAGAGTCGAACATGTAGCGGTTTCTTGGCATAATTCACAAAAAATAATGAGTGCTGTTAAGGGGGGATTGTGGATATTATCAGCTTTAGCAACCGCGACAACGGGAACTTTAGCTTTAACATTCACGGCAACACCATTAGTTGTTATAGGTGTAGTAAGTACTTCTGCGCTTATAACAGGAGCACTTTTTATTACAAGCATAGCTCTTTCTGTCATAAAACGGACCTTTTGGAACGATCCGCAGTATGTATTAAAACATGGGCAAGGGCTTATTGATACCCTTTTAACTCAGAAGTTGACATATGGCCAGCTCAAAGAAGCGCAAGCTAAAAGACCTCAAGTAATTGATGATGTGTTAATTGCTGATATTTTATCTATGGATATTAACACAATGTCGTATAAAGATTTTATTAAAAAACATACCAAGGAATGTTTAGGGGTTTTAAATGAAGAACATCTAAACAGGATAAAACAGAAGTTTATTCAAGAAGTTCAAGCGGAAGTGATGGGACAACACGTTGATTCTTTTAAAACGCTTAAGGACAAATATTCCGAAGATCTCTCTGCCTTGAAACTTACTCAACAAGATCTCGCGCTGGTTTTGTGGACAATAGAAATGGAGATACTTCAAAAAGAAGGTGGATCAACGGTTCGTGAATTTATAGAGAGTGATGGTATAATGTGGTCATTAGATCCCATTATGGTATCGAAAGAAGGAGGACAGCAAGACGACACAGCTCTTCGTCAATTCTTTGAACGAACGGGAATGGAAATAATACGTTTAGTTCCTTCGGCACAACAATTTTTGCAGCCATTATATTTTGAACAAGAGCTTTTAGAAGATCAGAAACACATAATTCCCTATGGTTCTATAAACATCGAGGAAATAACTGCCTTGTCGATAGATGTTGAGCCTGCACTCCTTAAAGATCTCTGTTGGTTAGGATATAGCGAATTTATTAAAAAACACGGACAACGTATTCTTAGCCAAGAATTGTTTCCGAAGATATTGTATCCAGCGTTACGGAAGTCGTTTGTGGGATATTTAAAAGAACAGCTTCGTGAGAAGACGGTCGTTACTGTTTTCGACGAAAACATCAGCACATTTAACACGTTCCATATTACTACGAGCGAATTGTTTTCTTTGGATCAAGCAGGCTTGTATACAGAACAAATTCTTGTCAGAGATGTTTTTTCAGAGCGTTATTCGATATTATTTACTCCCGAGGTCTTACAAAAGCTTAAAGCATATGAACCTTTTATCGAACGCGCTCGTCAAGAGAGTGGCGCTGTCGAAGATCTTGGAGCATTTGTTGCTGGTTATGAAAAAGCAGTTAGCTTGGAATTTATCAGCCCTAATGAGGACGCTATTAAAAATCTTGTTATACGGCATGTTATTCATAAAGTAGAAGGCGGCGCTTTTAAAATTTCAACCGAAACGGACTGTGGACGTTTTATTGCTATGCACGATCTTCTTGCCGAGTGTGGCTTACAAGATTTGTTTCTTTTCGCCATGGACCAAAAAGCTGTCGTCGAGCAGTCATATAAAGAGGATTTTTCTGCCGTCGCCGACAAATATCAACAACAGGTTGATGCTTGTTGTGCTCAACGCGATGAAAAATTACGAATAGCGGAAATGCCATATAGTGGAAGCGAAAAGTCGTTACAAAAGCAAATAGTAGAAAGCGAAAACACAAACCGACAATTATTAAAAACGATCGAAGGCATCTTTAGCAAAAGATACCATGAAATCAGTTATAGGAAAGAGCGTATTGATGGCGAATATAAAGCACGTTTAGAAGAGAGCAGGTCATTATATAAGCAAGAAAAAGACATTAAAGAAAAAGATGTAAAAAACCGCGAAAAATCTCGCGACAAACAGATTGTCGCATTGCGTTCTTCGATTGGTTTACAGCAGCTGCAACAATCATACGACAAGGCAAAAATGGATGTAGACAAGGCAAAATCAGCACTGTCTTCTATAGACAGAGCGCTTCGTGATATCGAAAAAAATAAAAGTCGTGATATAGATGGAGAGTTGCAGAAATTACAAGAACGTATTATATCGTTACAGCAAAAAAAACAGCAAAAACACACACGCGTACAAACGCTTTCTGCCCAAAACCTCTCATTAAAAGAGACAAAGGTAACAGGATTATCTGCGGCGTTGGCATCGACGAAGGCACAGCAAGAAGGTGCTCGAGATATTAAAAAAGAGCTCGCAGATATCAAGAATTGTATCGATGAAATATCGGGCGCTGAAAAAACGATGACAAGTTTACAAACTCTAAAGCGACAGAAGGCAGAATCTGAAGAAAAGGCCAAACGCCTACAAAGTGAAAAACAAGGAGCAGAAAGGCTGCTATCTTCAGTTCAAGCCAGTGAAACAGAGGCAAAGAGGGCATATGAAAGCCAACAAAGAAATTTCGAACAACAGAAGACAACAATCAAAGATACTGCAACACGTGACATAGATCAATTGCATCGTGATATTAAAAATATAGAGTCTAGAAGAGACGTTCAGTTTAAACGAATAGAAGATATGCACAAACCAGAGCATCAGTCTTGTGACGATGAATTAAGTATTTGTGAGCGGGAAAAAGATGCCGCTGTAAAATCCCAACAAAGTACGAACCTTTTAAAGGTTAGATCTCTTCGAAATATGTTGCAAGAAGTACAATTAGCAAAGAAAAGCGCGCTAGAAAAGATCACGGCTGTATATACACCTAAGCTTAGATCATATGCAACTGAACGTGACAACAAGATGAGGCAGTTATTGCAACTTAAAAACGAACATTTGCAAGCAACAAGGGGAGCGCTTTTAGGTCAGTTATACGATTAAAACGCTGTTAGCTCATTAACACTATCCCATAGCTATAGGTGAGAAATAGTGAAGCCGGTGTTGGTGTGTTCCCTCGCACAGTGGCTTTTAACGCATTAAATTTACGACGCTCGTCACTGTATATTATCAGACCTGGCCAGAGCTTTACCATCTTAATGCCTTGATTTTTAAACAGTTTTATATTAAAGAATTAGTATTGATTGCTTCTTCTGATGCTGATGCTAGCGAGAAGGCCATGGCGAAGCTTGTGGAAATTGTGGGACTTGTGAACGAAAGTGATCTTAACTTCTCGACTATTACCGCATTAACAGTCATTGCTTCGCATGGCAACGAAGCCGTCCGCGCACAAGCCTTAATAAATCTCGAAACCTTAATAGGAACTTTTGAAAGCATTGTATGTAATTCGGATTTTCCAGATGATTTTCGTGGCTCGGCTATTGACGCATTAACAGTCATTGCTTCGCATGGCAACGAAGCCGACCGCGCACAAGCCTTAACAATTTTCGAAGCAAATGGGTTTGTTCATGAAATATTCCGACCAAGAAGCAGAATTACAAATATTCAAGCCTTTTTAAAAAGAGTCAGCAGCTCGACTATTGGCGCGGCTTAGAGGGTTTATAAGTTGATAGGCTTTATATACATAGATACAAGGTTTAAAAGTGATAGGTGAGCCTAGAACATGACGTCTGATAATAGCTGTTATGTTGTTACCCGAGCGCTTCTCGGTGTCGCAAACATAAAAGATGGTCTTGGCCATTTAAGGAAGCATAACAAGCCTTATCAATTAGTTCAAATGCCTTAAGAGCCTCACTAATATCGTCTTTTGCATATTTGACGCTTTTTGCAAGTAAAAAGCGTTGTTTTTTGACACTTTTCGCAAGTTGCAAACCACAAATCACAACTCATTTTTTCTTTCCTTGAAGATTTTTATATGAATGTCTTATAGTGAAACTACATTTTCAAAGAGTCAAAAAGGGCTATCTTATGGCCAGTATTCGTTGGATTCAGCGTTTTAACAATTTTGGCAAGGCTTATACCCAACTAAAACAAGCTGTGGAACTTTCTCGAGAACGCCCTCTTTCAGAACTTGAGCAACAAGGTCTAATCCAGTGCTTTAAATATACCCACGAATTAGCCTGGAAGACGTTGAAGGATTTTTTAGAAAATAGTGGTAATGAAAAAATCTATGGCTCTAAAGACGCTACGCGTGAAGCTTTCAAGTTAGGACTAATAAATGATGGTGACATCTGGATGAGTATGATTAAAAGCCGTAATCAAACCTCACATACCTATAATCGTGACGCTGCCGATGAAATTGTGGCGGTAATAATTGGCAGTTATTTTAATGAATTTTCAGCGTTTCTTGACGCTTTTAGTAAGCTTAAGAAGGAGCAAGAATGAAATTCGGACTTGATGATAATACCGTAGAACAAATACATGCTATTTTTACGAGATATCCAAAGATAGAAAGGGTTATTATATATGGTTCTAGGGCTAAGGGAAACTTTAAAAAAGGCTCGGACATAGACTTAACCATTCAAGGAAAAGGTTTAACGTTAGCAGTTCTTAATAAGATAGAGTTGGAATTAGATGATCTTTATCTCCCCTATACTTTCGACCTGTCGATTTATGCACAGATTTCTGATCCTGATCTTATAGAACATATTGATACTATTGGATTAGACTTCTATAAGGTCTGATAATAAAATCCGTTGTCATCGTTTCGCTGGTGATAACTGCAGAGGCGAAGCTTCCGCTTTGCCGCGGGGATCAACCCATGATTGCCGCCTAATTTCGCTTACCACGGCATTTTAGTGATTTAGATGTTGATTTACATGCCGAAGCGCAGCTCTTTAGAGCTGGGCGAGACTTGTAAATCAACAGATGAGTTGCTAAAATATTGTGGTTGGTGAGATTGGGTGGCAATCATGGGTTCAGGGAAAATTTCCCCTTGTCGGGGCTTGTCAAGGGCGCGGTGCCCTTGACAAGCATATTTTTACGAGCATAAGCATCAGCGGCACTTCTATTAGGACGCCGACGACGGTGGCTAGTGCTGCTCCTGAGGAGAGCCCGAATAGCATAACAGCTGTTGCTATAGCGACTTCGAAGTGGTTTGAAGCTCCTATCAATGCTGCTGGTGCGGCGTATTCATAAGGGATCTTCATTTTTTTTGCTGTTACGTATCCTAGAGTAAAAATAAGCAGTGTCTGTATGGTGAGTGGTATTGCTATCCATAGTATTGTCAGTGGGTTATCGACGATGACATCCCCTTTAAAGGAGAAGAGAATTACGAGTGTTGCTAGTAGTGCGATAATCGTTATTGGTGTAAGAGCGTGCAGGAATTTTCTTTGAAACCAGTCGATTCCTTTTGTTGCTATTATCCATTTACGCGAAAAGTATCCTGCTACTAGCGGCAGTGCCACGTATATTGATATTGAGAGGAAGAGTGCTTGCCAAGGGACAGGAAGTCTTCCTATATCGAGCAGGAAACCTCCGAGGAGTCCGTATAAGAAGAGCATTGTTATGGAGTTTATTGCTACCATAACGAGTGTAAGGCCGTCGTTACCTTTGGCGAGGTATCCCCATACGAGCACCATAGCGGTACACGGTGCAATTCCTAGGAGTATACATCCAGCGAAGTAGCTTCTCCATAGTGGTATTTCCAGCATTTTGATGCCTTCGTTCATCACCACGACTCCAGAGCCGTGATGTGCTCCTATGGGAAGGTCTAGTCCGAAGGGCATCTTCACCAGGTCTGTTGCATCAGCGCCTATAAGGCCTTTGAACAAGAACCCCAGGAATAGCAATGCTATAGCGTACATGGTAAAAGGTTTTATCAGCCAGTTGATAACTAGCGTCAGTCCTACTGGTTTTACACTTTTCCCTGCTTTTACAACTTCTGTGAAGTCAATTTTCACCATTATTGGGTACATCATAAGGAAGAGGCATATCGCTATAGGTATCGATATTACTGGTGCCCCCCTAACGACTATGGACATATTATCTAGTGCGCGGCAAAACTCTGGGGCGACCTTCCCTAGGAATATTCCTAAGATTATACATAGTACCACCCAGAGAGTGAGGTATCTTTCGAAGAAGCCCATTGTTCTTTTGCTGTTGACGTCATCCATAGCTTGTTTTCTCCTATATGAAAAATTTCATTATAAGAAATTCATGTAAAAAAAATAAAGTGTTTCTATAAATATGATCTTCTGATACAATCACTGGAATCATAGAGCTGTTCTATCCTATAAAGCGACGAATAGTGCTATGATTTATTAAAAGTACTTTTAGGAGTTAAGTTATGAAATTATTTGTAGGAAGCCTTCCTTTTTCGTTTGGTGATAAGGAACTTCAGGAATTATTCGAAAGGGTTGGTGCCGTTATCAGCGCCAAAGTTATCATGGACCGTGACACAGGACGCTCACGCGGCTTTGGTTTCGTTGAGATGGCTGATGAAGATGCCAAAAAAGCAATCGAAGACCTCAACGGTTCTGATGCTGACGGCCGAGCTATCGTCGTAAACGAAGCTCGTTCACGTAACTAATACGTTACATATAAAACGTGTTATTTTTAGAGCACCACTGCTTGCAAAAGCTGTGGTGCTCTTTTTTTATTAGTGCGTAACGTCAATTATTATCGTATAGCTTTTATTAGCGTATAGGAATAGCGTTTAGCGAACAGCTCCGAACTCATTTATCACTGATAACTGGTCACTGGTCACTGGTCACCGACAAAAGTTCTTTATCGACGATAGTGGTGACACACGAATCCGACCACACGTTGAGGGCGGTTTCGATCATATCGATGAGGGTATATATAGGGAGTATTATTCCCATGATATACAGCGGAGCGTTCATGCCAATGAGGAAGGCGCTCGATATAAAATAACATCCCATAGGAACCCCAGCGTTGCCTATAGCGGCGAGTGTAGCGATGAATATCCATGCTATCATCTCTGGAATGCTATATGCCATGCCTGCACTCATTGATACGAATAACACCGTCGTAATGATAAACGCTGCACATCCGTTCATATTGATGACGGAGCACATCGGCAATGAAAACGACGCTACCTTCTGTGAAACTCCAGCATTTTCTTGTGCACATTCCATCGTCGTCGGCAGTGCTGCGTTAGACGACTTCGTGAAAAATGCGATAAGCAGTGCCGGCGACATAGCGCGTGCTATTCTTCCTGGGTGTAGGCCTTTGTATTTAAGGAGCAGCGGCAAGACGATGAAGCCTTGGATGAGGTTTGCACCAACGACACATATTACATAAAGTAGTATCGAGTGTGCGAATGCGGTGTTTTTGGCCATATCTTTAACGAAGAGCGTCGTAAACGCCCATATCCCAAAAGGTATGACGGTGATAACGACGCTAGTAATCTTAAGGAGTGCGGCGAAAAGGCTAGAAAACAGAGAATGCAACACCTTCCTATTCTTTTCAGGGAGTGTCACTGCGGCGAGACCTAGTATCGCTGCCATAAACGCTACGCCTAGGACGTTGTTGTCGCTAAAAGCTTTTACTACGTTGTCTGGTACGATATCCAAGACATACGACAGGTAACTCCCCTGCTTTGGTATTTCTGTGGCAGCGTCACCAGCAACAAGTGCGGTGTTTACGGGGTCGATGATAACAAACAACACCAGTGCTGTCGATGCTGCTATTATCGTCGTAAGGATTGTATATTTCAGCACTTTCCCAGTGAGTTTCTTTGTTTCTTCGAGGCTTTTCATTCCAGACAATGTCGATGTTATCGATAAGAAGATTATCGGAAGGCTCAGAAGCCTCAAAAAGCTGATGAAAATCTCTGAAACAGAGCTTGCTGTAATGAAGACAATGTTGCTGCCGCTATATCCGCTAACGACACCAATGATTACTGCTACGAGGATAAAAATGTTTGAAAGATATTTCTTCATGATGCGTATGTCCTTAATTTTTAATTAATTATTATACATTATACACCAAAAGATTGTTTTGTGTAAAGATTTTAAATGCAGCGCAGCTGCATTTATAGTGAACAGTGACCAGTGACCAGTGAACAGTTATCAGTGATTTTACTATCCGCTATCCCTATATGCTATAACTATACGCTATAGTCGTGTGATGGTGGGATATCCTTCAATGGTGACTTTGGAGGGGTTGTCTATTGGAAACGATATCTCAACGCTAAGCCTTGACATCCTAAACCCTGCCTTTTTACATCTCTTAATGGTACTACGTGAATAATTAGTAGCATTTCTCCATTTGTTGAACGTCCTTATAGCGCTTTTTGAAGAAGAAAGCCTTTGATAATCTAAGAAACAATGATTGACTGTTATTTTCGCTTCTTTTTCGTCGGTATTTATCTCAAATTGATCGAAAGGAAACTGCGCCTTAGTGCTGGCAACCTGCCTCTCTATCATAAGTTTAGAAAACACCGTAAACAAAGTTGATTGCTGAGCAATTTGCAATACGGTTTTAACTATTTTTTGCTGTTGGTCATCTTTAAGACCTTCGTATTTAGCTCGCAGCTTTGTCTCCACATTCCTTGCCCGTCGAAGTTTCTCTTTTTCAATAGTATGAGATTTAGTGGTTTCTTTCTTTTCTATGTCAACACCATCGACTTTCATCGGCGTTCTGTTAATATCTTTATCAATACGCGACCCCAGCTTTGAAATTTTTCCTTCTGCAAAGGAAATATCAAAATCAGGATTTACTAATTCTTTTGCTATCTCGGCTTTCACGGCTCCCTTATAATCGGCAACCTCACCGATTATCTTCGTTTCATCGACATCATATTCCCTCAATGTAGCACCGAACGTCGCTTCTTCCTGGGTCTTGCCTTCTTGTAGCAATTTTGCGCCAAACAACGCAGCTTCTTGAGAGAAGCCTGATTTCTTCAACAAAGCTCCAAAATTTGCAGCTTTTTCTTCTACGCCTTTACTTTTAAAATACGCTTGTGACCAGGATGTTTTTGTTTCTTTGACAAACTGCTGATATCGATCTCTAAAACCCTGTATTATAGCCTTAAGCTTGCCGAAAAATTTCATAATAGCGCTGTTTGAAACCTTTTGCGCCAGCTTGCGACGACCTGAAGGCATATCGGACAGCCTATTAACACCATGTTCTTGTTGAATAGGTTGAGTAGTCTCTTTATCTTTCGCTTTTTCAAGGATTTCTACGCCGATATCTTCTACAGACGTCTCTTCTTTGGATTTCGGCTCTTTGGTGGTGTCCGGAACATGCTCTGCATGACCTGCCTTGGCCTGATACGTTGTCAACCATAATAACTCCTATATTTTCCATCCTATCGCATAGTCTGATAATATTATACTAAAATTTTAAAGCCTTCGAGAAAGCGTTTTATACACGTTTTTTTTGTATCGACGTCCGAAGACGCCACCGACAGTATGTATAGTGTCCTGAAGTCGATAAGTGCGCGGTAGTGTGTGGAGTAGTCACCGGACTGTACTATAAAGTCAAAGCCCGACACTCCTTTATCGCCTATTACGGGGTGGAATTCTAATAGTTCATTACCTGGAGTTTCGTTGATTATTTCGTTCATCACTTTTTCTATAACTTCATCGGTATTGCCGAGGACGACTTCTGGCGGGTATTGTACTACTGTTATTGTGTAGAAATCGTTGTCGGGATCTTCTGCGGCGTATGTGTCGTATACTGTAGAGATTTTACCATCGAGTATAGGAATTTCAGCGTGGTCGTATCCTGGGGTATCGGGGAAGACTGCTTTGAAGTTTCCGATGACGGAGTGGAACGGCGTCCATGAGATTTCTGTTACCTTGTTGGCGTTAACGCGTTGGGCATATTTTTCAGCTTGCTTCGTGACGACGACGATAAAAAGCTTCGCGACGAGCAGCATCGCGAAGAGTATTATTGCTATAAGGAGAAAGCGTTTTAATAGTTTTATCATCATATCGATAAATCACTCTATTCCTTTTTTACAGCCATTGTCAGGCGCTAGGCTTAGGTTTGCTATATATAATTGCTTTAACGAAATCTAGCGCTTTTTGAAATAAGATTTCTGGATTTTTCGAGTTTTTTGACATCTTATTTCTTGCCTCGAGTTTAGATCTAAAAATCGCTGTATTTAAATTAGGATTTTCTAACATTTGTGTCGCCTCAACAAACTCTTTTCTTGAGATCGCACCGATAAATGGCCATATCAAGTCCTCTGCTTCTTTAGTTTCCTTTTCAATTAACTTTAAAGCTATTGCTTTCTCTCTCTCTAACTTTGCTTCTTCTTCATCCTCTGGTCGAGGAGAACGCCTCGCGAACAAAGCATTTAATCGTGCCCTTAAAGATTTTTTTTTGGGGGGGGCTGCAGGCGCGGGCGCAGGAGACACGTGCTTAGGTCCAGGTTTAAGTTCCTGCTCCTCCACTGCATCTCCTACAACAACGCCTATATCTTCAGCATCAACGGCTGCTTCTATTGGCGGCGGTGATGCTTCTTCTGTCTTCGCTTCTGGGGCTGTCACCACTGGCTCTTGGTGTGCTTCTTTAGGGAGGGCTTCTTCTGTAGGCGGTTCCGACTCAGGCGCTACCTCGGGTTCTGTCGTAGCTGCATGCACAGGCGCAGGAGGCGGTTGGCTCGATACAGCTTTTTCTATGCCTTTATTGACAGCGCCCCCTACAAAAGCTTCAAGATTAAACGCTTCTTCTGTAGGCGATGGTGACGTTGCAGATGTAGGCTCCTGCTCAGGTTGCGCCTCCGGTGTTGGTTCAGGCCCGAGCTCTGCCGCTAGTGGCGGTGGCGACTGCACAGTGGTCTCTTGCGTTTTTGGCTGCGATGATTTTCTCTTCAGAGCCGGATCCAACCAAGTTTCCACTATTTTTGTGCCTTCTTCTATCCCGAATCTTATTTTAAGCATCGCTTTAAAGTTTTGTTCTTCAAAGTTAGTGTGATCTAAAACTTGTTCCACGACCCCCGGGTCTTTTGCTTTTGCCGCAGCAACAAACCCGTGTACCAAATCGTTTATTGTAATCTTGTCATCCTTCATAATCTTGTCTATTATATTCAATAGATCCGCATGCAGGCCTGGATTTTTACTTGAGACTTTTGGCTTAAGCAATATCGCCCAGTTAAGAACCAAGCCCAAAGCGCTAAGAGATTCATACTGTTCTTTTAGTTTTTTAATTCTAGCTATATTTATCCCCTTGATTTTCACATCTTCAGGAAGGTGTTTTATATTCCCGAATATTACAGCAAGAGCAAGAGAGTCACCTTCGCGAAGCGCCTTCAAAAACTTCTTGCTGTCAAATTCTCCCAAGGCCATTTTCATTTTTTCAACTACCGGCTGTAAGTTATATGATTGTGCTATCAGATAGCCATGGAACAAATCTTTTCCTGAAATATTTTTATCTCCTAATATTTCTTCTATCTTATTGTCGGCAGTAGGGGCTATCTTTCCGACAGCAACACTCTCAAATTTCTTTTTTTTATGATCTCTTGATATGACGTGTTTTAGATATATTGCGATTTCAAGCGCAGCCCCTAGATCGCTAAGATCATCACCCGCTTGCGGCATTCCACCAAAGACTGTTATTTCTTTTCCTATAACTATAGCACCCTTGGGAGTCTTTGATTTTTTAAACATCCGAACAAGGGTGGCATAGTCTCCATCCTTAAGCGCTGCCTTAGCCATTTTGTCCCAGGCTCTTTTATTAGTTGGCAATAGCTTTTCTGCTTTGAGCCTACGCTCGGTTACAACTTCTTCTTTTCGCTCGCTCTCTGGCGCTGCCAAAAGCTCTTCAAGTTCTTCAAGCTCTTCAAGTTCTTCAAGTTCTTCAAGTTCTCCAGGTTCTCTAAGAGCGTCAAGTTCGGCCTCCAATGATTTATCATCTGGCTCATCTTCCCCTAGTTTCAGCGCGTCTCCAATTGCGGACACTTGCTTTTCTACATCAGCAATTGCCGCTTGCGCTTGCTGTATTCCCTCACCAACCTCCGCATCATCACCATCCGGCTCTGTATCAATCAACTTTGCCTCCATCTCTTCGAGCGCAGCGTCTGCTGCCTCTGCAGTCATGCCCTCGGCCTCAGACGCAGGAGGCGTATGAGCAGCCGGGGCTAGAGCAGCATCTATAGCTTCTTTCACAAAGGCATTCGCATCTTCACTGTCAAACTTCGGCTCAGGCTCAGGCTCAGGCTCAGGCTCAGGCTCAGGCTCAGGCTCAGGCCCTTCTGCAAATTCCTGTGATTGTAGCGCAGGACTGGGTCCTTCTGCTGGTGAAGCCTCTTCAGGAGCTTGTTCTTCTAGTCCCAGTCCCGATAAAGCTGCTTCAACAGAGGTTCCTACATAATCGCTTATGGAAAGACCGTCAGCATCAAGTTTCGACCGAACGTCTTCAAGAGTCGGCTTTGGCAGCGATGACGGCTGCACAGCGGGCCCTTCTGTTATAGCCTGTGGATGTGGCAATAATTGGCGTTGTAACAACTCGTTTATTCCTTTAAGGGTGTTCGATGCTTCTTGCCATGATTTAAGGAAAGGCACAAGATCAAATTCATAAAGTTTTTTTGTTTCGGTTTTTACTTCGTATTCTTGTGCACATTTTTGAAACTCTGTGAGAACCATAGGCTCTCGCATTCCCCACTGAACAGGAATGATGAACAGCTCTGTAAGCTGTATTTCTTTGCCATCAATAGATACTGCTCTTTCGGGGCTTTCTTCTGAAATAGCTTCGATGATTGCGCTAATTTTTTTATGATTCAATTGACATTGTGAAATAATAGTCATGAATTTGAGGTAATCTTCTGAATCAAAAAACTCGAGAGCTTTTTCTGGACTGAAATTCTTAGAAAGTGCCTCTCTCTGCTCGAGGAGAAGCCCCCCTGTCGTGTGAAAACTCCACAGCATATTTAGATAATGAGCAATATAATCTCGATCTTCTTGAGAAAGATCTCTTAATTTATCTTGCTTGAGGGCGTAAGGGGGTTCTCCTGTGATATCAAGCATTTGATCGGTGGTTTTTTTAAGTTTATCGATATTTACTTTAAATTTTTCATGCCATTCTTTTGCGACCTCTATAAGACTGGTTTTTGACGCGCTTGCCTCCTGCTGTGAAAACGCTTCAATTTGTATCACACCACTAGGAACGTTTAATGACCCACGACTTTCGTCTGTAACGAAAGTAATAACATTACTGATAAAATCTGGATCAGCAATCATATCGCCGATAGACACCTCAAAAACGCCCTTTAAACGCTCCACGAACTTATCTTTTAGTGGGATATTAGTCGTTGTTCCCATATGCTCGATCATTCCTAAGCTGGTAGCGACCTTTGCTAACCGTACGAGTTCTTGATAAAAGGCAGAAAAACCCTGTTGACTCGGTAACGCCTTAATTTTTTTCCCTATAATATCAGCTATTTTCATTGAAACACTGTCGAGTAGCTTCTCGTCATGGCGTACTATGACTAGCATCTTGTTAAATTCTTCGCTCTTTGAGTCGGCAGCACAGATCAACGTAGCGAGACGTTCTGCTGTAGCGAGAGCATTTTTTGTGTTGGCGCTCTGTTTCTCTGTAAGACCTTGAATACTCTTTCGTCTCGCCGCGATTGTTAAATGGTTATCGGTCGTTGTTACACGCATTTTATGCTTTCGGTCTGTTCGTTCTATGTTTATTTCTAAGAGTTTTTCGTCGACTAGTCTATCTAGCATGTCAGGAATTTTCATAGCTATTTTGCGAAGATGAGCATACATATTATAAACAGCTGTTTTTTCGTCTCCTGTCATATTGTCGTCTTTTGGCTTCTTAACTGTAATCTCTATTGTATCAAAATCCCCAGGAATAGATCCAAGAGGGCCTGTTTCTTCCGACAACGGCACTATCTTTTCTTTCGGAAGCTTGACATATCTAGCCCGACCTGATGTGCCAACAGGGATTTTTGGATCGACCTCAATTGTCGCAGTTCTTTTTACGCTGTGTGTTAGTGTTTCGGGATCATCTGAAGAAGCGACCGGTCTTTCGCTTATGAAGACAATACGCAGTTTACCTTTCTTTTCTTGTATTTTACAGCTATTTTTCCCACTACCTATAACAGACATTCCCAAAGCACTAAGTTTTTCATCAAACCTGTTGAAAGCGTCGGCAAAAATGCTTTGATTACACAAACGGAGCGTATCTTCTATTAAGCGTTGCTTTTGATCTTTGGTAATATCTGATCCCTTTACCGTCTCTCGTATATTTTCAGCAAAACCATCTAACCTTCTTTTTCTGAGAGAGACGATTTCAGCGTCTTCATCCTCGTCAGCCTTAATTCTTTCCCCGTAATTTTTAGCTTCTGTTTCTTCTCCGAACAACACATGGAGTCGGCTTAATGCATCATATTGTATGCTGTTCCCAAAAACAGAAGGATCTTTTTTAAGGTCAACATTAAATTCTCCTTGGATTCTCGTTTGTTTCAGAACAATATCAGCCTTTAGTTGATACAACCGCGGCTTTATGGTCTTTTCATCTTTTTTACCTTCAATTTCTTTTTCGAATTCTTCTATTTGAGCCATTATATTGTTTAATTGTCCGTCGGTGCATTCGGGGTCAACACAAGCCGTTTTGACATCCCGCTCAAAAGCCACCGCTCTTGCCTTTTGCAACATTTCAAGCCTTTTTTCTAATGCAGAAAGCCGCTTGTTTATCGCTTGAGCATCCTGTCGTTTGTGTCCCTGAATTTCAACGTCTTGAAGACCGTCTTTTATTCCATACAATTCGTCAAGCTGTTCGCCGTCCAGGCCATGGTCTGATAATTTTATTGTTTCGTCATGCAAGCGGTCGGCTTTTTTTTCTGTGCTCAACGTACGCCGCGAAACCGTTATGTCGGGGAAAATCGGGTCTTTATTTAATATCTGTTGATGCGTTATTACTAGCGTCCTAGAAATGCTGAATTTCTCCCCTACAGCTTCAGGTTTTTCTGGATCTATAGACTCCAAAATTATGTTATGGGTGATATGTATCTTGCCTTTTTTGTCGACAAACACCTTCTTTGTGATCCTATCATCTACTTCCATATCCGTCTTATTATGATCGCCAAATCCTAACAATGCTGCGGCCTTCATTTCCGATGATGTATTTATTCCTTCAATCTCATCAAGAACAAAGTCTATTTTTTTTTGCTTGTTGATGTCTTCGGTTGTTTCATCCGTATCCACTCCTTCGTATTCCGGCTGTTTTATAGCCAGAGTTTCTTTTTCCTTTGGTACTAGATACTCGCTAAGTTTTTCCCGTATAATTTGCGGTGTCATTGGATTCTCGGCCGTCCCGACCAGAAGCGTATCGCCAAGTATTAATGGCGACCTTTGTAAATCTTCGTCTATTTGCTCATCTGAAGGCTCTTGTCGTTCTTGCAAATACGTCAACATAGGTTCCGGGTACCCCGATAATTCCGTACGTGTAAGTTCATCGAGTGCGTCATTCACAGCGCGTTCAACGTCGCCTCCTTTACCTCGAGCCTGCCCCCTAACGTGTTCAAGATACTTCAAAAAGCCACCCTTCATTGTGTATTTATCTTGTATCTTATGAGAGCTTTTTATCTTTTGCCATTGTTCTGTTGCTTCGCTAAATACACGATCTTTTTCATCAGCTTTCTCTTGCTTCATAATGTGTTCGATTACTTTTTTAGGCGTTCCAGCAGGTTGTTTTTCGTAAAATACCTCTATCTCCTTTGTATCAGGTTTAACACCAACACTGATTGTCGCTGCCCTGGTGATGTCGTATAATTTAACCCCTTCGTCTTTTTCGTCATCATACAATGCCATTCCCTGTGTATTCAAAATATCTCCATTAACAGCAAACTCAAGAAGAAGCTTGTCCCCCGATCTTGTTATTTTTATTGTCTTGCGTTCATCGATATTGGAGATTGGCATACCGTCAGGCATTCTATCAAGCCCAATAGAAAAAGTGCTTTGTTCACAAAGACGCAAAACCGTACTCGTTAATGCGTAATCAAGAACCTGACCTTCTACTAAACTCTGTATCTTACTATGAAACTTTTGCACCGTGCCTATCGGCTTTTTTTCTTTTTCTTCTTTTTCTTCTCCAAAACTTATCGGAGCAGAACGCACCAAAACATCTGTTCTAACATTAGAACTTATCTCGTCTCTTTTAATATCAACGTGATATTTTCCTCTGGCAATTTCATGTTGCTTGACGGTGATGTCAAGCGCCATGTCGCGTAAGTCTGTTACATTAAAATCTCCATCGACATCGGCCTCAACGCCTGAAGCTTTATTTTTTTTCTTAGATTTTGCTATTTCTTCTATAAGCTCATTTATTGTTGTTAACAGCCCATCCAATTCGCTGTCTGTACATTCAGACTTATCGCAAGCTGTTTCGACTTTCCCCTGGAGCTCTTTTACACTTTTTTCGAACTCTGGTGCTGCTGGTGGCCGCCGCTCTGGAGGAGGGTCAGGCTGAAATGCATCTTTCGCAGCCTCTGCGGTCTTGCTAGATCCTTTGGGATCAGATTTATTCACCCTATCATCACCAAGCGGCGGAGTTCTTTTCGATGCGGGCGACGGAACAGGTTTACTACAGGCCTTAGAAAACTTTCGGTAGATATTACTCGTCGATGAATCCAACGCAGAGCACGTCTTAACCGTGCTGTTTTTATTGCGAGCAAACGCCTTTCCACCCTCCTTTCGAACAAACTTCTTTAGCTGCCAGTGCTTGAAGGTGTATTCTCCTTTTATTTCTGCCGTACTTTTTTCTACCGTATGCGTTATCTTTTTCTTCGTTATGCTCGTATTTTCGCCAATATAATTGCCTTCCTTGTCAATAATACCCCTTTTCAGAAGCATTTCCTTGATGTTTTCAGCAACAGGCTGCCATTCTCTTTTGCCTTTGGTTTCTGTAAGCTTATGGCCGGCCTTTAAAAAATCGACACACAACTCCGTTTTTTTGCCATCAGAAGCTTCAGCAATAGTTATATACCCAGGCACGTGCTCTAACGGCTTGGCGGGCTCTGCTCTCAAATTCTTAAAAAGATTAATAGATAAAGGCTTCATAGTGTCATAACTCCATGCGTTATATAGTTTTAAACTAATGTTACGCACTTCTATCACTTTATTGGCGTGCTGCAAGGAACAATCTTCTACGTATTCCTTCTCACCCAGCTCTTCAGAGCTTGGTTCGTCGGAAGTACTTGCATCTTGCTCCTTTCGCTACACCACTAAAGCAAGATTAGCGCGTAACATCGGTTCTAATTTATCTTTATATAGCAACGGCGATGAGAATAGCAAGAACGATGACGAAAAAAATATCTATTTTTCCTTGCGCTAAATTAAGCTTTTGGATTATTATGCCATTTATTATGAATAAATATACAAAATGAGGAAGGTATGGGAACACGGAGGAAGGCAGAGAAGCGTCGTGCAGCGATTCTTGATGTTATAGAGTCGTGTTCTGTCGAGAACCAGCGTGTTTTAGTTTCGTTATTGAAGGAGCGGCATGGCATTTCCACAACGCAGGCTGTGGTATCGCGTGATTTGGCACATTGTGGTGTTGTCAAGGGTGTTATTAACGGCAAGTTGGTTTATGAGGTTCCTGGCGAGGATGTTTCGAAGAAGATATTGAGGCTTGCTATTACGGACATCACCCATAATGAAAGCATGATAGTAGTGAAGACGTTATGTGGTCTTGCTGATTTTGTTGGTGATTTTTTAGATGCTCATAATGAGCTTAGTATTTTGGGGAATATTTCTGGAGAGAACACGATTTTTGTTGTGCCTTCTTCTGTTGGCGACATTGCTTCCACCTACCGCAAGATATGTAAAACGTTGTATTTTAAGGACATGTTATGAAGACGGGTATTTTAGGTATTATAGTATTATTTTTTGTTAGTATTTCGGCGATATTTTTTGCAGGACCTCCTGCTGTTGACGAAGAAACTCTTATTATCGGCACCAATGCTGAGTACAGGCCATTTTCTTATATCGATGATGGTGAGATTGTTGGTTTTGACATCGACATTATTTCCGAGGTATGTCGTCGTTTAGGCAGGGCGATGCTGATAAAGGACATGCCTTTCGACGCTCTTATCCCTGCTGGTGCTGTTGGCAAAGTTGACGTTATTGCTGCGGGAATAACGTATACTGCTGAGAGGGCGAAGAAGGTGTTATTCACAGAACCGTATCTTTCTGGTGACGACCTTGTTGTTATTATTGCTGATGGCGATGATGTTATATCGTCTCTTGACGATCTTGAGGGTCTTACTGTCGTCGTCAACGAGGGCTATACTGCCGACTTATATCTTTCGAAAACTGTCGATTTCCCTCTTATGAGGCTTCCGTCCCCTGCCGATGCTTTTATGGCGTTGAAGAGTGGACGTGCTGATGTTTTTTTTACGGCACAGAGTACGGCTTCGGCGTTTTTCAGTCACGATAGTAATAGTGGTTTTACTATGTCATCTTTCAACGCTCCTGGCGACGACTATGCTCTTGTTGTTTCGAAGAAGAGCTCGTATCTTCTTCATGACATCAACAGTGTTTTATATGACATGGAGACTGACGGTACTATTGACAAGTTAAAGGAAAAGTGGAGCTTATGATGATTGACTTTCCGCTGAT